>CABS01000183.1_pt1 | contig 121553 bp, 116 predicted proteins | sample 344768 | NCBI WGS metagenome assembly CABS01 (sample SAMEA3138346, study PRJNA38045) | mine drainage metagenome | isolation source: Carnoules arsenic-contaminated mine drainage | place: France:Carnoules | collected 21-May-07 | reverse complement strand
AGATGTGCAGTCCAATCGGCCATCGCCTCGACCAACTGGCGCGGGCATTTGGCACATTCCCAGTGCGCACGCGGCGATCCGCGAATCATTTCCTTTAACGCTCCCGTTTCACGCTTGCGCCGCGCTTGCCGTGCGGTACTTTCAAATGCATGAAACAAACGGGACATCGACTCACTGGGCTGGCCGTTGGCCTGCTCGCCGCGCCGCCTTTGCTGGCCCATCTCGGATCGGCTGCATGGTTGGTCGTGCCGAGTGCGGTCTTCGGTGGAACAGCGCCCGACCGGATCGAATGGCTCGGCCGCGAACGCTGGTGCGAGCACCGCACGATCACGCACTGGTGGCCGTTCTGGCTCGCGCTCGGCGTGGTGTCCGCGCTGCATCTGCCGTTCTGGATCGCCATCGTCGGACTTGGGCTCGCCATCGGCGCGGCCAGCCACCTGCTCGCGGACTGGCCCAATCCGACGGGCGTCCCGACCTGGAATCCGTGGAGTCGGCACAGCCTGCATTTGTGGCGGTCAGGAGAGCACGAGGTTCCCATTGTGCTGCTGTTGTTCGGCCTTGTCGGTGTGGTCTATTGGCTTGGTTTCGCGCACCTCGAAGTCTTCGCTGACGCTCTGCGCGTATGAGCAAGAATTGTTGTGAGCAGCCTGTGGAGAGCCGGTGCAGTCGGGCCGCTCGATGAAGCAGGAACCCACCGAAGCGACTCATTCCGGCTCGAAGCCGGGATGAGCACCGTAGGAATCCCCGTCCTTTAGGTCTGGGAGGATGTCAAGAAACCGATTGCGCGATCTACCAGATGCGCGGGAACGAGATACTCCGGCACGCAGGACTCTAAGGAAAAGACATGGCGAATCGACGATTCGGATCAAGCTACCAGCCAGCAACCAGCCGGTACGGCGCGAGCATGGGCACTTGCTATCACTTCCCGGCATATGCGCGGGCGTGGGTGAAAAACCGGGTTGGCGAAACGTCCGCCGAAATCGAGATCACGGCAGAGCAGTTTCCTGATCTTGAGCCGCACGCGCTTGAAGCAAAGGCACTCGCGATGATCCGTGCGCAAATTCGTCGCTGACCATGCAAAATATCATAACGCTTGACCTGTGTCGCGCCGAGGCCATCGCCAAAGGCGCCATCAACCGAACCGCCAGAGCCGCCGAAGAACTATGGCGTCGGCATTTTAACACTGGCGCGCATGCTGAATAACGACGAGCTATGACGCCGTTTCAATCGCGGATTACGGATACCCATATTTTTCATTGCCTTTTTTTGAAGCAGATATGAGCCGCAGTCGTCGAAAAACGCCGATCTTTGGGGTCACGACCTGCCAAAGCGAAAAGCAGGACAAGAAAATTTGGCACGGGCGCTGGCGAGCGAACGAGCGAACCGCGCTCGCCAGCGCGGACCAGGCCAAGCTTGATGCACACCTATCCATCCCGGAACGTCAGGTGAGCAACCCCTGGAGCATGGGCAAGGACGGGCGGCAGCGCTGGCCACTCGACAGTCAGGAGCGATTCGCCCGAGACCTTGCCGAGAACAAGGGACGCATGGATCCAGAACGTCGCTCGCTGGCGGTTCGCCTGCTGCGCAAATGGATGAGCAAATGACGCCAGCGGCACAATAAAATCGCATCTTCAAATCTAGCCCACCATGACCTATCACACATCCCTCAACCGCTCCATAGTTCTGCCGCGGCATCCCTGAATCGCGGAGCGGGTGCTCCGTGGTGCCGTGGCGATGGAGTTGGCATGCAACACAAGGACATGCGGCGCGCCCTGCGCCGCCACCATCGCGCCAGGCTCATCGCCAAGCGCACAGATCCGGTATTCCCGTATTGGGGCCGCGTCTGGATGCCGCCGCAAGAGCGGTTCACGCGATCTCAAGTCGGGAAACTCGCGCGCACACCCAAGCCTTGCGGCTGCTGGATGTGCGGCAACCCGCGCCGCGTGTTCCGCGATCTGCCGCTGCGCGAGCAATCGGACCTGGAGGCGATGAAGCGTGGCGTGGTATGAGCCGTTCGATCCATCAGGGCGAGATCATGCTTGATTCCAAGTGCGTCCCGGGTGATCGATGCCCGAAGCCGCCGCCTCAAAAGGCTTCGGGCGGCCACGCCAATCAGCCTTGCTTGGCCGCAAAATCTGGACACGGCAAGTCGAACACGATCTGGTGCGGCAGCGGAACGTGCAGCTTGAGCCGCGGCGTGTTGTCGAGGAAGAACTTGATCGCGCGCTCTGTCGCCGCAAAGATCAGATCGCTTTTTTGCCGCTCGTTGTTCACCTTGGCGCGCCCAGATTCGCCAAGAATGATCTTGCGCAGTGTGAGCGCCGTATTCGCGAGAGATGGATGCGCGCCATCGATCTGCGCGTAGTGTCCGTCTTTGACGATGCGCGCGAAGAGTTCGACCCATTCGGCGTACCGATCATGGCCACGACTGTTGAACAAAGCGCCGACCAGAGCGGCGCGGTAGGCGCCGTGTCCGATGCCTTTGGACTTGGATGTCATGGCTTCGACGGCGAGAATTTGCGCGCGATATTGGTCCATGATGGCCTGAACCTCGTGCACGGTGAGCCTGTCTTTGCGGATCCATCCCTGATGCCTGGCCAGCGCGCTGCACAGCCCGACTTTGTTGCGCGTGGCGTCTTCGTCGCCCCAGACCATCAGCATGTCGGAAATGGTGCGCAACCGACCACGATCCATGGCCAACTTGGCCTCGCGCGGCAGTCCTTTGGTGACCAGCATATCTTGCTCGAGGCCCGCCTTGACGATCGCCGCGAGACGGTGCTGGCCGTCGATGAGCAGGCTGTCTTCGTCGAATGCAATGCCCTGGTGGGTGGTGACCCATTGCCCGTGGGCCATGTCGCGCGCATAGGCTCCAATCGTGTGATTGGAAAGCGTGCGGTTGTGCTTGGCCTCGTGCATCGCGCTCCATTCCGCGCACTGGTTCAGCCAACGCTCGGCCATCGCGGGGGTGACGGTCATCCACCGCGTTTGCAGCGCCCCGTGCACGGCGATTTGCGAGGCGATGGTTTGGGGATCCTTGGGAAGTGCTTGTTGCTTCATTGCGAACTCCAGTTTTGGTTGAATACGGCGGCAAGTCGTTCGCCACCCAGTCCTATAGGCAGATGCGGAAATTGATGACCGCGGCTGGCTTACCAGCGCGGTTGTGGTTCGACGGCCATTCCGTCTCCAGGGCCTTCGACGCGAACCTGGATGTCGATGCCATGCCCTGCGCACGCCGCCTCGATTTGCGTGCGCCACATCGCCGCTGCGACCGCTGGGTGTGCCGTGTTCTCACGCAGCCAGGCGACGATGCTGCGCGCCGTGCGCAAGGCCTCGGCTGTGGCGGCGTTCATCCCGGCGTCGTAGCCGCAGAGGATGAGTGTCGGGCGCCTCTGCGCGCGCATGGCGCTGATGCGGCGCAATGCCGGCAAGGGGTCCTCGGCGATCCACACGCATCGTGATTCACCATGCAGTGTCGGATAGGCGCCAGCCGGTGTCCTGCTGCTGTGCGTCGGCATCACGTGTGCCGCGCCCGCGCCAACCTGGACCAGGACGCAGCGCGCATCTGGATCTCCAAACAGGTAGTGATTCGGCAAATAGCGCAGGAATCCGCTGCATTGCATGTGGACGATCAGATCGACCGTAATACCGGCCTCGACGAGGCTCTTGCGCATCCTGTCGATCTGCCGAAGTGTTGCGACGTTGGCTTGTGGCTCGTTTCCGAACAGGTCGGGTTGTTTGTTGGCCATGGTTTTTTCCAGTTACGGCAGCACATGCTGCTGATCTGGTTACGCAGGCCCGGAAATATGTTGCGCCGCGCGTAAACCGGTGCATCATGGGTCGCAAGCTCAACAAACATCGACAGCATTCATGAAAGACGCTCGACATGACGCGCAAAAATCACAAGCCTTCACCCCGTCGTCTTTCCGCCGCTACCGCGTTGCTGGCACTGTTTCGCGCTTATCGATCCTCGGAATCGGCGCAACCAGACGGGCCAGCGAGCCTCGATGCGCTCATGCGCACTGGGAATGCGATCGCCACACACCTCGCACATGGCGCGGACGGCGTCTTGCTCGATGCGCTCGATCGCTGCGCCTCGGTCGACGAGCACGGCGACTTGCTGCGCGTGATCCACACGGTCATCGAAGATCGCGAGGTGTCGGGCGCCGCGCGCTGCGAGATGTTCTGCATTCCACTGGTCATCATGGCGCCGCTCGCGAGACCTGTTCCACCAGACGCCATCGACACCGTGCTGACGGACCTGGCGAAAACCGCGCGCGAAGCAGGCTTGCTGCGCGACAATCAATCCATCTTGCTGCTGAACGGGCTGCGTAGCGCTGACGACATCCTTGCCATGCCGTTTTCCGCGCTGGCGAAGGCGCCGATGCGTGCCTTCCAGAAATTGGCCGAACTGGGGCATGGGTCCGGATTGACGCGCACCAGGGCAATTCTTCCCGCGCCACAGGCGCAACAGGCGCAACAGCCTGACGATAGCCCGGGGTCGATTTTGTCGGCGCGTTTTTTGGTTGGATTCGCCATGGGGCCGCTCGACGCACCGAGTCCTCTTGTGCCGGAAGGCGACGACGAATCATCCGATGTATTCGCGGAGAAGCGCGGTGACTGGATGAATCGGATCGAGCGTCTTGTTGTCGCTCTGCTGCCCGATGCGTTGATCGATGTGTTGACTCCCCGCGCCCTCCACGCCGGCTTGCTTGCTGGTCTCAGGGCGCAGCGTGAAGCGAAGCTGCGGATCGAAACTGTTCTCGCGATGGAGTCAGGCAAGCTGCGCCCGCTGGACATTCATCTTGTCGCCAGCGTCCATCGCGATGCCGAGAATCATGCTTTCGCTCAGATCGGCGCGTTCTCCAGCCAGGATGGCGCGCTGTTGTCAGGCGTGCGCGTGCCGCTCGAGGATTGGGCTCTTGTCGAAGGCATGGACGCGGCATTCGAGGCCGTCAAGTCCATGCTGGACAGTTGCGGCGATATCAGCGACGGACAACCCGCCTGGTTGCCCGGGACGCAGATGGACGACGCGTGCCTGGGCTGTGGCGCGTCGCTGTTCCTGGATGCGCAGGCCAGGTGGCGCCACTTGCCGGAGAAGGAGCATGCTCCAGTTCCTGTGGAAATCGCCGCCAACGATATTCTGCGCGATGAGGAATTCTGGAAAAACGCAACGGCGCACTGAGGTCGATCTGATCCAATTGCCGACTGAGATAGAGAACAAGGAGTTTCGTACCGTGAGCCGTAGTCGCCGCAAAACCCCCATCGTCGGGCATACCACCTGCGACAGTGAGCGCAATGACAAGAAAATCTGGCATCAGCGCTGGCGGACCAGCGAGCGCACGGCATTGACTGGCGCATCTCCGTCCGCGCTTGAAACCCACATGCCATCGCTGGAAAACCAGGTCAGCAACGTCTGGGCAATGGGCAAGGATGGCCGATCCTATTGGCCGGTCGAACACCAAGTCGCCGCGGCGGAGCGCGTCGCCGACCACAAGGGGCGCAATCCGCAAGAGCGCGCCTCACTGAAAAAACGGCTTCTCCGCAAGTGGATGCGTAAATGATGCCTCATGACGTGCCCTCGCTGCCGCCGACCAACGAATCGAACGAATTTCATTGCGCACGCTGTCAAGCTTTTCGTGTCTTGACGCCTTCTCATTCACGATTGTGGCGGCTGGCCACCGGGCCAGGAAAGCACTAGCTTGTGCTTCATTCCTCCTCGACTTTGCTCTTACCGAGTTTACTCAAGTTTATGCATTTCTTGTAAATCAAACATAGTTGGGTAAAATTCTCACATATGAATCCGATCCACAACCCATTCGCGCCTGGCGCCGGCACTCCTCCGCCAGAGCTTGCCGGTCGAGACACCGTGCGTGAGACCGTCCGGATCGCGCTGGAGCGCGTGCGCCTCGGTCACCCAACCAAAAGCGTCATCATGGTTGGCTTGCGCGGCGTCGGCAAGACGGTCTTGCTGGATCGAATGCGTGAGGATGCCGCAGCCAGCGGGTTTCAATGCGTGAGAATCGAAGCGCCGGAGCAGAGATCCTTGCCTGCCATTTTGGCGCCTCAACTTCGCATCGCATTGCTTCGCCTGTCCCGCAACGACCAAGCCAAGGATCTCGCCACGCGCGCCCTCAGGGGGCTGGCCGGATTCGCCAGGGCGCTCAAGCTGAAGTACCAGGATATCGAAGTCGGCCTGGATTTCGATCCGGAGCCAGGCCTGGCTGATAACGGCGACCTGGAAAATGACCTCCCAGACTTGTTTGAAGCGGCAGGTAGCGCCGCACGCGAGGCCGGCACTGCCCTCGTGCTGTTCCTGGATGAACTGCAGTATGTGCATGAGGAACAATTGGCTGCCCTTATCACGGCCTTGCACCGCTGCGCTCAGCGCCGCTTACCCGTCACGATGGTTGGCGCTGGTTTGCCACAGCTCCGCGGCCAGATGGGGCTGGCCAAGTCCTACGCCGAACGGTTGTTCGATTTCCCGGAAATCGGTCCCCTGCCTGATGACGCGGCAAGAATCGCCATCGTCAAGCCTCTGCATGACCAGGGTGTGGCCATCGACGACGGCGCGCTCAAGGCCATCGTCGTGGAAACGCACGGCTACCCTTACTTCATCCAGGAGTGGGGCAAGCAAGCCTGGGATGCGGCAAGCGCATCCCCGATTACCGCCACCGACGTCGAGGCAGCCTCGAAGATTTCCATTACCGCACTGGATGAGAGCTTCTTCCGGGTGCGATTCGACCGCTTGACCCCAACGGAAAAACGCTACATGCGTGCCATGGCGGAGCTTGGCCCGGGGCCACACCGATCGGGCGACATCGCTGATGTGCTTGGCCGTAACGTCACGTCTCTTGGGCCAACGCGCGGTCAGCTTATCGCCAAGGGCATGATTTGGAGCCCCAATCACGGGGATACGGCGTTCACGGTGCCTTTGTTCGACGCCTTCATGCGCCGCATCATGCCCGTGGCCGATTGGCGAAGCTGAGCGGGCTCAGCGTCCCCTTTTCACTCTGCGGTCGCAACATCCTTGGGCAACCCGAATAGACGGGCAACCATGGCCTCGATCCGCGTCGCCAATTCTTGGCAGCGCACCGCAGTGGCCGCCCGCTGGTGCTCGGCCGTGGCTTGCTTCAACGCCGTGGTTGCTTGTGCGACATCAGATCAGATCGTGTCTCGCATGCACTGGTGAATCATCATGGTCCACGCGGATGTTTCACGTTTGCACCGCACCTGCGAGACGGTATTTTCAGAGGTATGACACACACCTTACCCCACATGGCTGGCATCGCGCCCGACTTGCCCGTCGCGCCGCCCCGCGCCGACCTTCGCACCGGCGACTGCCGCGACATTCTCAAGACCCTGCCTGACGCCAGCGTCGACGCGGTGGTGACCGACCCGCCCTACGACTTGACCTCGAACAAGAAAGGCGGCACCGGCCACGCCACGCTCAACCTGAACCACCCGGGCTGGCGATCCCGCATCGGCACCGGCGGCGGCTTCATGGGGCAGACATGGGACGCCACCGGCATCGCCTTTGACCCCGAACTCTGGCGCGAGGTGCTTCGCGTGCTCAAGCCTGGCGCGCATCTGCTCGCGTTCGGCGGCACGCGCACCGTGCACCGCATGGCCTGCGCCATTGAGGACGCCGGCTTCGAGATCCGAGATCGCCTGCGCTACGAGTGCGCGCCCGAGACCAGGTACGGCGCGCTGTGGGACAGCCTGAACGACGCGCAGCGCGGCGCACTGCTCGAACTGATGAACGAGATCGACCCGATGGGGTCGGAGCTTGCCTGGCAGTTCGGCAGCGGGTTCCCGAAGTCGCGGGATTTCTCGCGCGACATGCCGCCTGACCTGCAAGCGCGTTGGGCCGGGTGGGGATCTGCTCTGAAGCCAGCCTACGAACCGATCATCGTGGCCCGCAAGCCTCTACTCGGGACGATCGCGGAGAACGTCGCGCGGTATGGCGTTGGCGGCATGAACATCGACGGCTGCCGGGTTGCGTCCGCCAGCCAGGAATCGTTGAAGCACCGCGCGGCGCAAACCGATTCCATCGGGCGCTGGCCCGCCAATGTGCTGCACGACGACAGCGACGATCTTCTCGCACACTATCCGCATGCGCCGGGCCAGTTGGCCGATGCCAAGTTCGACGCGGCAGAGCGCCAGACGCAGAACGTGTACGGCGCGATGCGCCGATGCCGTGCTGGTGAGCCGAGTGCGCATTCCGAGAACCGAGGGGCTGTCGGGTTCGCGATGCGCCCCGGCATGCGGCGGGAGGACCCGGGCAGCGCAGCGCGGTTTTTCTACGCGGCCAAAGCGAGCCGGAAGGATCGGCATGAGGGGCTGGCTGACCCTGGGCCGCAGTTCAAGTCCGGGGCCACGCTGAGACAGATCGAAAACGCCGATACACGCGGCAACGTCCACCCGACCGTGAAGCCCACGGAACTCATGCGATGGCTCGTTCGCCTGGTCTGCCCGCCTGGCGGCGTCGTCCTCGACCCGTTCATGGGAAGCGGCTCGACCGGAAAAGCCTGCATGCTCGAAGGACTCGATTTCGTCGGCATCGAAATGATGCCGGAGTACCTGGACATCGCCAAGGCCCGCATCGCTCATGCGCGCGACGTTCTTGCACAGCAGGATCTCCAGGCCGACGCGCCGCATCGGCAGCCCGATCTGTTCGAGGGCGAGGTGGCGGCATGAAGGATGGAGCGATCCGTCAGCATTTCGGTCATGTCATCGACGTGCTGCGCGACATGGCCACTGCCAGCGTGCAGATGATCGCCACCAGCCCGCCTTACTTCGGACTGCGCGACTACGGGCTGGAGCCTGTGGTCTGGGAGCCTGTCGTTTACGAGCCGATGCCGGGCCTGCCCGTGATGCCCTTTCCCGCGCACGCTAAACCCGATGCGTTCGCCGCCTGCGAACATGACTGGGGCGCATGGTCAGAGCACAAAGACATCCGCGAAGAGACGCGGCACGGCAAGACGCGCACGACGGACCGGTTCTACGGCGATGCCAGCCGGCGCTTTGACGGCAACCATCAAAAACATGCTCACGGGCAATTCTGCCTCAAGTGCGGGGCCTGGCGCGGGTGCCTCGGCCTGGAGCCGGACCCGAACCTTTACGTCGGCCACCTCGTCCAGGTCTTCCGCGAAGCGAGGCGGGTGCTCGCGGACGACGGTGTGCTTTGGCTCAACCTCGGCGACAGCTACGCGCGAAGTGGCGGCACCGATGTCAATGCGCCGTCTACGGCGTTGGTTGCAAACACACGCGACACCCTCGAACAGATCGGCTCGCGCAAGCAGCGTCCGCCCAGTGGACTCAAGGCCAAGGATCTGATCGGTATCCCATGGCGGGCCGCCCTCGCGTTGCAGGCCGACGGTTGGTTCCTGCGCTCCGATGTCGTGTGGGCCAAAGGCGCGAGTTTCGCCGCGGACTGGCACGGCAATCCGATGCCAGAGAGCGTGGCCGACAGGCCCACACGGGCGCATGAGATGGTCTTTCTGTTGTCGAAGTCCGCACGGTATTTCTACGACCATCATGCGGTCAAAGAACCGGCCGTGCAATCGGCAAACGTACGGTCGTCATCCTTCAAGCGCAGCAACGACGGCAAGCGTGCGCAAGGGATCCCGGGCCAGATGATTGGAACTCACAGGGAAAATCGACCAGACGTCGCCTACAACCAGGCAAGCCGGAACATTCGCGACGTCTGGGCCGTCAACACGAAACCCTACAAGGGCGCGCACTTCGCCGTCTGGCCCGAGGATCTCGTGCGCCCGATGATCCTGGCTGGCACTTCGGCGCGCGGGCACTGTCCGGAGTGCGCCGCGCGCTGGGTGCCCGTCACGCAGCGGCGCCACGCACGGCCGTCCGCGGCGGCCATCGGCGGCTACCCGGACCGCCACGACGGTGGCGTTCGAGAGCGCGCGCCGGGCGGCTCCGGCGGCGGCAATGTCCTGGCCGCTCTTCGGCTTGTCACTGGGCAATGGCGAGCAGGGTGTTCCTGCGGCGCCGAGCCGGTGGCCGATGTCGTTCTTGACCTGTTTGGCGGAAGCGGCACGACCGCGCAGGTTGCCCTGGCTCATGGCAGACATGCGGTGTTGATCGATGCCAACCCGACGTATGGGGATTTGCAGTCCGCCAGGATCGCGCGAAGCGTCGCTCCCCGGCCTTCGCGTCGGCAGAGTTCGCACGTGGCTGCGCCGAGCGGGCAGATGTGCATGCCGTTCGAAATCGAGGTCGTTGAATAGGCTTGCAGTGCGTCCCGCTTGGCCTTTTCCTCTCCCAGCATGGCGATGAGTTCCTGGGCTACCGTGATTGCTGGATCGCCACCTCGGATGCTGTCGAACAAGGTCCCTCCGCCAGGTAGAGTCCGACGCAAGGCGCCGCTATGCTGCATGATCCGATGATGACGAAGGCAGAAGTCGCCAAACATTTCAAGGTATCGAGGGTGACGTTGAATGCTGCGCTGGCGCGCGCCCACGGTCAGTGTTTAGCATGAAAGCGAGCGTGAAAAGAAATTTGGCTCTAGCAAAAATTTGTGCCGCGATACTCGCACACCGTAAACCCTGGGGGTAATACTTTGACAAAACCGCATGACGCGATGAATGAGCTGACATTTGCAGGGTGGCTCGCCGAGTTCACCGCGATGCGGGCAAGGGAAACGGAAGCCTTAGGTCAGCCGGCGCTTATTGCGTCGGCAGCCATTGAGGAAAGGCAGGTCGATGCGGAGGGAAGAGTGCGTCGTTGCGACCTGCGCTTCAACAGCAGGTCCGGCCGAAAACTAGCCAGCGGCGAGCTAAAGCGGCCTGAAGTGGCAGAGGGTCGCGACCCGAGAAACGAGAGTCTGCGAGCGGATGCGAGACGCAAAGCCCTCGCGAGAGGTCTTCCATACTATTTCACTTGCAACATCGCGAAGGTCGTCCTCTACTCGGTAGCAAGCAAACCGGGCGAAGACGATACCGAGGTTGGCGACTTCGACCTCGCACCGATTACTCGATCTGGCCAAGCGGTGGACTATCGCGATCAGATCGAATCCAAATGGAGTGCTTTTCTCGATGCGCTAGAAGCTAAGTTGAGCGCTGTGGGTCGGACACGGCCGACTGTCACGACCGCCGATGTGGTTGCCATTAGAGATTCCATATATGCCGTAGCCAACGAGGTATTGGCCAGGGTCTTGCGCCGAGCCAGAGGTAACCCGCAACTACTTGACGAACTCCGCCAAGAGTCGGCGCGGTCGTTTAATCTTCCGGCCGCACTGGAAGATAGGTTTCCCGACCAATTCCGAGAGGAGTTGGTCATGATGCTTCGCTTGGGCGCGTTTGTTGTCACACAGAAGCTAATCCTTTACCGGGTGCTTGAGGATGCTGGCCCACGGCGGGCGCAACCCTACTCCCTCGACTCGCTGACGGTGGCGGAGTCATCAACGGACCCTCACGCCGTCAGGTCAACCTTGGATGGAGCCTTTTCGCAGGCGATCCGTCGGTCAAAAGACTATGAAACAGCATTTCAGCCACAACCATTCGTTGATCTGGTTTTCACCGACCCTCTCGGGGCCGAAGAGACCTCCGATTGCAAGGTCGGTGAGGTCTGGCATCAGCTCATTGCCAGCGTCAAGAACGTCTCCTGGATAAGTATTTCGCAGAACATCGTCGGCTTGCTTTATGAGGTCATCGTCGAGGAGCGCTTCCGGCACCAACTCGGCCAGTTCTATACGCCAGAGGATGTTGTAGACATCCTGACAACCTTTGCTATCCGCGAGCCGGGTGACGTGACAATCGACCCGGCCTCAGGCGGGGGTAGCTTCTTGCGCTCGGCATATCACCGTAAACGCGAGTTGGGCGAGACCCACGATTCCGCTCTTAGGACTTTGTGGGGCTGTGAAATCACCGCCTTTGCGGCCGAACTCAGCACTGTCACCCTAGCAACCAGCGATACCCACGAGCCAGCGGCTTACCCACGGGTTCTTTTGCGCGATTTTTTTGATATGAAACCCGGGCTCAAGACCGAACTGGAGATCCCTGGCGAGGCAGGAAAGCTGAAAGTACCGAACTTTTTTGACGCGGTGATTGGCAATCCACCGTACATTTCCTACCGTCGACTGACCAACCAAGACAAGATCGTAACCTGCATGGCGATGATGCCATCACAGATTGTGCTGCCGAAATTCAGCGGCAAGAGTGACGCCTATCTGTGGTTTATCGTTCATGCGACTCAGTTTCTCAAGCAGGGTGGTCGGCTCAGTTTCGTCGTCTCATCGGCCATCCTCTTTGCCGACTATGGCATCCCGCTGGTCCGTTTCATCGGTCGTCACTACCGCGTTCGGGCTGTAGTGGATTCAATGGTCGAGCGCTGGTTCCCAGATGCAGACACCAACACAGTCTTGCTGCTTCTTGAGCGTGAAACAGAAGGAGAGGCCCGCTGTAGCAATCTCATCAGATTCGTTCGGCTCAGGCGCCCCATAGCCACAATGATTGCCGACCCAAGCAAGCCTGAAAGGCGAAGTAGCCTGGAAGATTTGCTTGCATTGATTATGGAAGCTGTTCCAAGTGAGGACGATCCTCGCATGCAAATCAACGTGTTTCAGCAGGGGCCAAACGGTGGCCTAGATGTAGAGGTAGAGACCGCGACCGGCGATGACGGAATGGTTGAGGAGGAAGAAGAATGAGCTTAACCAAAAATCTCGACCGGCTCGCCTCGGCAGGCGCATATATCGGCACCAATCGAGTGAAGGTGCGGTGGGGTGAGTTACTCAGGACCAATCCGACTCTGTCTCAGGAACAGTCGGAGCTGCTGAGCGTCGGCAAGCTGACCAACCTGAGCGATCTTGGACGGATTCGAGGGGGCGTTGTCACCCGTGCAAATGCTTACTTCCTGGTCCGCGAGATTCCATTTGACCAAATTCCCGAGCGTATGCGCGTTACGCGGGATGATCTTCGGAGGATAAGGGTCATCGTGGATGGTCTCGACTATCTTTCGAAAGTCGAGCTGGATTCCATTCGCCATGTCATCAAGGGTCCCGAAAGTCTTGAGTCAGCGTTTGATGTCAAGCTGACTGATGTGCGACTGTTCGATGTCAGGGAAAGCAAGGCTGATCTCACCAGGAAGCACGCAAACGGGACATTGGCGTACTTGAGGCGCGGAGAAACAGTCAACTTCAAAACGTCGGACGATGATTTGAAGGGTGGCATCCCCGCCGAACGTTCGCAAGTGAAAAATCGTCGTCCTTTCTGGTATAGCTTGCAAGGAGACCAAGGGGCACGCACCAGGATCGTCTTTCCCGAACATATCGACAAACGATATGTGTTTACGCTCATTCCTTCGAGCGACGCTAGCGTTGTCATTGACAAACTCTACTTGTTCGAGCCTAAAGTTGAAGATGACGCGGCCCTCACACATGTCGCGCTGAATAGTTTGTTGTCGTGGTATCAGGTTGAACTTCGCGGTCGCTCTCAGATGGGGGAAGGCGTTCTTGAACTGAAAATTCCTGATTTCGGAGGACTACAGGTTCTCAACCCGGCAAGAATTACAGACGCGCAACGCAATAAACTACTCCAGGCATTTGCGGAGCTTCCTCGCCCTGGTTCCGGCCCAAGTCTGTCGGAACTCGGCACCGCCCAGCGGCATGAGTTTGACATGATGTATTTGAAGTGCTGCGGTTTCAGTGAACCTGAAGGGACTCTCCTACGGCTGGAACAGGGCTTGCGTGCGCTTGCCGGCGAGCGCACGGAGCGGAAGTTGTCTGTCGCCGACGCGAAGGTCAGTCGGCGCAAGATCGCGAATGTTGCCGCCAGTATCGACGCCTATGCGGCACGGCTTGCCACATCGATTGAGCCACACCCTGATCCGCGGTCCTTCACCGATAAATCTGTCGAAACCGAAGCAATCTCAATACTAGGAGAGGTCGATGGGCAGCTTGAAATCGGCGTTGAGCTGTTCAACCAAGGGGAAGTTTTTGCTGGCACCACTTGCGTAGCCCGCACCAGCACGATATTGGCCGCTCAGTTTGTGCGGGGTGTGTTGCTTGCCCAGCCGGATCTTCGGCAGGTCGACGTTCCCTTGGGCAAAGCGCTTGAAAAGGTTGTGGCAGCTTGGACCCGGGAAAGTAAACATTGGCAAAGACGATTCAAGATTGCGGCTGATAAGGCAATGGTCGGCATGGAAGACCCGCGAGCGCGAACACAGGTTGAGCAGCGAGCGTTGAAATTGCTACACGCTACATAGTCGCCCCTGCAAAACCCCTGCGACCCGCATGAATGCTCACGTTTTTGAGGGTTTCAGGTACACCGAATCCCTTGAGAAGCGTTATTGGAGAAACTGATTTCTGAGGGATTTGAGGATGTCCACGCCCGATTTTTTCCGCAGCCGCATCGACGCCATGATCCACCTGAACGAACCCCTGGCGGTGCTGGCCACGCGGCTGCCGTGGGCGCAGTTGGAAGCGGCGCTGGCCGTCAAGTTTGAACACCAGGCGCGGCAGGGTGCAGTCCTCGAAGGGCACGATCTGTTCGGCCCCACCCAAGCGCTGGTGGGCGCGGGCACCAGCCCTGCGGGGCGGCCGCGGCTGCCTCTGCGGTTGATGATCAGCCTGCTGTATCTGAAGCACACCTTCAACCTGAGCGATGAGGACCTGGTGGTGCGCTGGAGCGAGAACGTGCTGTGGCAGTTCTTCAGCGGACGGGTGTACTTTGAGCATCGCCCGCCGTGCGACCCCACCCAGATCGGGCGCTTTCGCCGCGCCCTGGGCGAAGACGGGCTGGAAGATCTGCTCAAAGCCACCATCGACACCGCCGTGACGATCCACGCCGTGCAGCCCCAGGAACTGCAGCGGGTGATCGTCGATACCACGGCGCAGGAGAAGGCTGTTGCCCACCCCATCGACAGCCGCCTGCTGGAGATCGCCCGCCACAAGGTGGTGCGTGCAGCCAAACAGGCGGGCATCGCGCTCAAGCAGACCTATGCCAAGGAAGGCAAAGGCTTGCGCTTCAAGGCTGGCGGCTACGCCCATGCCAAGCAGTATCGGCGCTTGCAGCGCTGCATCAAGCGTCAGCGCACGATCCTGGGCATTGTGCTGCGCGCGGTGCAGCGCAAGATGCAGGCGGCGGCCCAATCTCCCTCCGTCGACTCTTGCCCCAAAGCGCTGGCGGCGCTGCAGCAGTGGATGCAGCGCGCCGAGCGCGTGCGCACCCAACAGCCGAAGGACAAGAACAAGCTCTACGCCCTGCACGCTCCGGAGGTGGAGTGCATCGGCAAAGGCAAGGCGCGCAAGCCCTATGAGTTTGGTGTGAAGACCGCGGTGGTGGTCTCCCACCAGCAGGGGCTGATGCTGGGAGCGCGCACCTTCCCTGGCAATCCGTATGACGGCCATATCCTGCGCGCCACACTGGAGCAGGCCACCATCCTGATGCAGGACTGGAAAGTGGCGATCCAGCACGTCGTCGTCGACCTGGGGTTTCGCGGGGTGGATGCCGACAACCCGGGCCAGCACATCCTGCACCGCGGCAAGTTCAAGCGCATGAGTCTGCAGCACCGCACCTGGCTGCGCCGCCGCTCGGCGGTGGAACCCGCCATCGGACATTTGAAGGCCGATCACCGCCTGGATCGTTGCTGGTTGCAAGGGGCATTGGGCGATGCGCTGCATGCCCTGAGTTGCGCGGCAGGCTACAACCTGCGCTGGCTGCTGCGCGCCATCGCCCGTCTGGGGCTGGGGCCGGTTTTTTTGCGCCGACTGCGCCAGGCGCTTCGGGCTGCGCAGGCTGTCGATGCCTCACGCTCCGCTCACAGCCGTGCTCAGGCGCTTGCCTGAGAACTGGGTCTCCACCGTGGCCATCCTGACGCGGCCGGCCCATGGGGTTGTATTCAACGCCATGGACGAACGGAAAACGGATTGTGAATTTTGCAGGGCCGACTACATAGGCAGTAGCCAAGAATTCAACTTCTGCGCGGGGGTGGTCATCTGGTGCGCCTTTTTATCTAGCAAATCGCGGTGAAATATTGGACGCTGGCATTATGGATGTTACTCAGAAAACGGTAAGTAGTCGGCCCTGCAAAATTCGTTTCGCTCTCCAATCGAATGGAACGCAACCCCATGAGATAGGCGCGTCAGGATTGCCACGACGAGCTGGAATCCTCAGGCAAACGCCCCGACGGGTCGATGCGCCACTGATGCGGCACGCGCATGCCATGCCGCCCAAAGCGCCCTGTGCAGCCGACACAAAAAAAAGGTATTTCGCCAACCCCAGTATGCAAAAAATTGTCGGAAGACGGATCGGTTTGGCTTGGGCGCGATGCGCACCCATCACCAAGTGGTGGCTTTAGGGCCAAAGCGTTGACTCGGCAACGTAGCGAACCAAGGACGGATCTTCCAACCCTCTTACGCCGCGTGCAGCGCCTTCATGATTAAGCATCCTCGGCGATTTGCTGTCTCGCCAGATCAATGCAGGGTATGACATGCAGATACACCCACAACTGGAATCGCATGCTCGGGACGGTATCGGTATTGTCCATGACGACCTGAAGCCCACGCCAATTGCACCGAATGACGCGATCCACACCACCGTCCTCTCGGCTCCTGTAAGTGCGGATCACGTCTGCGCTCGCCAGAGTGTCGGCCTCAGCATCGACATCTCGAATGTGTAGCGCTCGGCATACCGCGCACAGATCAAACCACACGTCGCCTTCGCAAAGAATCACATCCATCGGCCAGTCCCGTGCATCGAACCCCAAAATGACCATCTCCAGTTCGGCCCTATCCGGGGCTGCGTACGCCACCGCGCGGCAAACCGGCAGCCAGGCCGTGACTCGCTCGTGTCGACGCGGCATCGATTGGGCGGCTTCACCACTTGAGGAACGGCATCGCATCTTTGTCTTCTTGGGTGAACGCATGCCCGCGCGACAGCAGAACATCACGCATCTGCTCAACGCTGTCCCTTGCATAGTCAATGCGTGGGCCGGCGCCAGGGTCTGTGCCATCGACCATGTCGTTGGCCACAGGCAGCAATCCCCGCAAGCGTTCGAGCAGCCCAGCGTCATCCATCTGCGCAAGCTCAGGTTGCGGAAAGAAAGAGCGGCTGAAATCAGCGTTGCTCAGACCTCTGTATTGCGTCTGATGCGCCTTCGCCCTTTCCAAAAGCTGGATCAACGCGTTCGCCATGCGATCAATGGCGTGAATCGTCTCTTCACCCAAACGACCCGTTTTCGTGACCAGGAACCGATCCAGCAGAGCGGCGGCATCTTGAATCCCGACTCGCGCCCGATCGACCGCCACGCCGACGACAGCTTCTTCATCCCGGCGTTGGTCGCGTACTTCGTAGCAAGCCAGGAACGCTGAACCAGGTCCGTTGGTTTTGGCAATCGCAAACCGCGCGCTGTGCCGCTTGCCTGGCGCTGGCACCGTCTGCCAGACTTCGAGATCGTCGCGCAGGCGGTGAACGCGGACGTCCCCACGACCCCCGTGATCCGAAAACTCGGCCTTCGATCCGTCATCGAGATGGCCAATGCAAAGTCTGATCACGTCCAAATCCATCTCGCTTGCACCTGGCAGCCGGTTGGCGAGAATCCACGCAATCGCCGTGACGACCGGCTCCGGCCAGATGCCGGTTTGTGGCATCCGGTTCATGCCTCACCCCTCAGCGCAGCCAACGGCATGTCTTGATCCGAATCCAGCGCGTCGATGAACCCATCCACGTCTCCAGCGGCAGGCCGCAGCGCCCCAGCTTCCTGACCCTCACGCCCAAGAGCTTGCATGGCGCGATGCACCGCCGGCATGACAACATCGATCAGCCATGCCTTGTAGGCGCTCGCCCACCGACGATCCAGAATGTCATCAAGTCCTTCCACGCTGCACTTGATGATCCGGCTGCTCATGGAGCCATCCTCGCCATAGGTCTCAACGCAGGTGACGTGTTTGTCATCCAACCTCGCAGCCTCGGCCTCGACATCCCTCACCCCAATCGCCTGACAGACGGCCTTGAGGTCGAACCAGGGCCGGTTGTTGCTTACCATCACCACCAGCGGCTGGCCTCGATAGTCGCGCCGCACAACCAGCATCTTCGAGACGGTCATCATGGTTTCTTGCCTCGTCGGATGTCTCAGACGATCCGCGCAATGGCCAGCTTTGCCATGGCCTTGAGTTGGGCCTGGTTCATGGCATCGAGCAGCGTGTCGATCCATTCGTGGCCGATGGCCTGGATGATCATTTCATTCTGCTCGAGCGGACGAATCACCGGATGCTCGATGTCATCCAGCATCAGCAGGAAGCGCTTGTTTTTCAGGATCAGCCCGGCCAGGCCGAGGGCGACCTCCGGGTGGCTGAGCTTGGGGATTTGCGTCTTGAGGCCTTCATAGCCGAGCGCCGCCTCGCCAACGCCGATCAATGCCTTCGCAACATCCATCGCGCCTTGCAGCCTCTCTTGCGTGCCGGGGGCTTCGATCGGGCCAAGAGCCTGGGGTGCCGCTTTTTCCGCGCTGTAGCGACCGGCCTTGCGGATCGCGGGCAGGATTTCCTCGAACACAAGCCGCTCAAAGGCTTCGGCGGCGGGCAACTTGCTGTTGACGATCAGGCGCATCACGTCGGGCTCGGAGATGAAGCGCAACTCCTGCATGCCGCCAGGCGTCTGAAGGGGGTACCGTTTCGTTACCCCCTTGCAATGGTCGTTCATTGCCTTGTTGTGGTTCGCATAACCCAGCGCATCGCAGACGTCCTTGCCGACAAAGCACGGCTCGCCGGATTCGTCGGGGACGGCTCGTATGGTCTTGCCTCCGAACGCGAACGGAATGATCTGACTGCTCGTCGAATTGTGGGTGCTCATGGCCTGTTCCTGTGGATGGGCTGATGCCGGTTGAGTTTCTCGTGCTGATGCCGCGCCCTGCTCTGCCCTGACAGGCCTTGAGCCGAGCAATGACCAAACTCCGCTGGCACTAATGAAATTGACCTCACCAGGCCGCCCGCCGCAACACCCCATCTGATGGTCGCTCAGTAAGGACAACCCTTCTTCCAGACTGCCGTAACCCATGTCTTCACAAATCTGCCGCGCTGGATACCACTTGTGTCCGTCGATTGACTCGATGACCTGGTAGACCTTCCTCAATTCAGGGATTTCCTCAAATTTGTAGCGGGCGATGACAATGATCTGTGGCGTCGCGGCCTTCGGATTGAGTGCTTTATTTGACTTGCTGTCCGGATGCATGACTTGACTCATACCGGTTCTGGCCGGAGCGAGAATCACCCTGTGCGTCAGTAACTGCGCTTCGCTCTTGTGCTCGATGGGCTTGAATTCGGTCATTCCTTGGAGCGTGTCTCCAAGCAGCGGCTCTTGCTTGGCCTCCACAGCACGCGCGGCCGCGTGAATGACGCCGGACGCGATCCATGTCTTGAAGCGCCGCGCCCTCACCAGGACGCTTGCCGCGACGAGCGCCCGCATCCCGGCTTCGTTGACGAGTACCATCTGCTGCACGCCGCCCGCCGTCGGCACGCCATGGGGCTGCTGGTTGGCCTCCTTGACGTATCGCTCAAGGGCCGCAGTCATCTTCTTGAACCCGAGCACGGTGCACAGGGGCTTGGCGGCATACCAGATGACGCCATCCTCGCCAATCCGCACCAGAATGGGATGGCCCTCGAAGTCGAGGCGGATGATGGGTTCTGCGATTGCCAGCATGGCTGCTCCTCGTTGAAGCAGTCAGGTTAGGCACGGTCGCGGCGCGCGCCGACACAAAAGCCAGCCTCTCATGGGGAGCTTTCGTTGCAACGGCCGCGGCGCACGCCTTCGTTTGTCTCGTGGAGGCCGCGGCGCATCTCGCCAATCATCCCGGCGCTGGCAATCAGGGTAAAGAGCCTGCCACCCGCGCAATGTGCCTGGGTGTGGGGTTGAGACAGTCAGGTGTGTCTCGTTCACCGCCGCGGATGAGGCCCCGGGTCCTGCCTTGCACTCGTATACGAGGGGCGATTTACCTTCAGGAGTCCCGAATTCTCACGCAACCGTCGCCACGGCTTTTGTGAGTCACGCCCTTGCGGTACGTGATCTCCCTCCGCAAAGAGGGAACCGGCCCGCTGACGGGGGCCATGCGGATGCTGCCGGAGCGACCCGGCGCGCGGCATCAACGCTTGAATGTTCCGAGACCCGACCTTGGTCGGGCGGCCATGCTCCCTCGGGATACATGACTTCATCGCGTCCGCCGCACCCAGTCAAGGGGCGTGCGAAACGACGATGCGGGCTGCCTGGCCCAGCTTCTCAAGCGACTACTTATCTGCCCTACTGGAATGTGTAGGGTGTCTTTTATGCCCGCTAAGGCGCGTGTGGACTCGGTTCGTGCCTCACTCAGGGTTCTGCTGTTTTTTTTGCTGAGGGGCGTCAAAAAAACCGCCTGGCGGCGGAGTGGCGCGATGGGCTCGAAAGAGACCCTGCCTTGACGCATCGGGAGAGGCGCCAAGAAACCGGGCATGCCGGTCGAAGACTCATTCCGCTGATGCGGGGTTGGGAAAAGGTGCCCGATGACGGGCTGGTTGCAGCCTAAACCGAATCGAGGGTTTGTGCGCGTGGAATCGTCGGTCGAATCGATCGGTTTTCAAGTCGGACGCCATCGACTTGCGGATGCAGCATGTCGGTGTAGAACAACTGCGTGGCCTTGACGTGGTTCGGCTCGTTTTTTTCGACGCAACCTCGGTCCGCGTCACGTAGCCAAGTTGCTCCACGTTGGCTGAATGCGCCGCCGTGGCGTCATTCCAGGCAATCACCAAATCGTGAAGGAAAACCGTGCGTTTCAATCTCACCATCGATCCGGACGACCCGGGTATGAAGCCATTGTATGAGCACCTGATCCGTCTCCCGCATGGCCCCGGGAAGCAGCATCGCGCCCGAGCGATTCAGCAAGTCATCTACACCGGCACGGCCATGCTCTATGGGCAAGGCGCCGCGCAACAACCCATGCCTGCCTCATTGGCCGCCCATCAGGCGGCCGCACCATCGGTTTCAGATCCCGGGCATGTGGACACGTTCATCGACGACCTCGATTTCAGCAACCTCAGCTAATCGCGCCTACTGGCGCACAACCTTTCAACCTGGAGTTTCAATATGGCAGTCATGCGTTTCAACCTCGGCCTGGACGTGGGCTATGGCAACACCAAGGGCGTCTGGTCCACCGATGCCGGGCCTGAGCACAACGTCATCATCCCATCGGTGGCGCACGAAATCCGCGACCTGGAGGATTACCGCGCCCTGTCCTCTGCCGGGCAGACTGACGAGGTGCTGGTGCTGGTCGACGGCCGCCATTATGTCGTCGGCCCGTCCACTGCGGTGTATGGCCGCACGCTGCACGACGACTACATCCATACCCCGCAATACCGCGCGCTGGTCGCGGGAGCCCTGCACATGGCGTTCAAGGATCTCGGCGAGGTGGTCGAGTGGGTCGACGCGCTCGTCGTTGGCCTGCCTGTCTACAGCTTCGGCAAGTTCCGGGAGGGTCTGGCGGCCGAAATGGGCAAGGGGTTTGAGGTTCCGGTCCCGGCAAAGCTTCGTGCCGCCTATGGGAAGGACACGGTGTTCGTGCGGGCGAAGGCGATCAAGGTCATGCCGCAGCCGGTCGGCGCGATGACGGATTGGCGCGGACGCCTGACCGTGCCGCCCCCGGAAGGCGATACGGTGATCGTGGCCGACCCGGGCTACAAGACGTTCGACTGGTTCGCCATGCGCGGCCATGTGATCATTCCGGATCTGTCGGGGGCGTTCGACGGCGGGGTGTCGGAGTTGCTCAAGGACGTGTCTGTGGCGATCACTCGCAAGCACCCCAATGCGCGTGTCGACATCCAGACGGTCGAGGACGGGCTGGAGCGCGGCAGGATTTCCCTGGTCGGCGTCGGCAGCATCGATTTCTCGGAGTATCGCCAGACGGTGCGCAAGGGCGCCAGGATCATCGCGCAGCGCATGGCTGAGATGCTCCAGCGCAGCCAGCAATCGAACAAGGTGCGAGTTGACCACCTGATCCTGGCTGGAGGCGGCGCGCAGTATTTCGAGGATGCCATGCGCGATGTCTTCGCCGGGGTGGATTTCAGCGTGCTGCCCAGGCCCGTGCTGGCGAATGCGCGCGGGTTCTGGAAGGTGGCGACGCGCATGGCGTGAGGCTTTCATGCGCATTCGAACGATCTGTGTTGCCGACCCGACCGCACGCCCTGAGGTTCTCGAGCCAGGCGTGCGCGATCTGGTTTTATCCCTGCACGGCCGCTTTGGCATTCGTGTGCTGGCGTCGTGCCAGGGACACTTCGACCTTTTTGCGCCACGTCTCCACACGGATGCGTACATCTACCTGCACTGCACGCCGGCCCTTGCCGAGTGGGTGCACGCCGTGCTCGATGCCGTCTTCAGCCAAGGGCTTCTTTCCCGCGGGTGGGGGGTTCATGGACACATGCATCCTGATTTGGGCCTTTGCTTCGCGATCGAGCCTTTCGACGCGCCAAGACTGATCGGCTCATGCCGACGAGATCTCGACGACTTGTTCGTGCTAACGCAAATGCTGCCACAGGCTTGCGAGCGAACCGCCGTTGTACAGCCAAATGCCGACCACGGCTGCGATGATTATCAGAAAAAGGCCCAATTGGTAGTCGCGACGCATATTGAGCGGATCGGGATGCCTGCAATGGGGGCACGGTTCACCCATCTTCAGTGCGAGTTGACCACCTGATCCTGGCTGGAGGCGGCGCGCAGTATTTCGAGGATGCCATGCGCGATGTCTTCGCCGGGGTGGATTTCAGCGTGCTGCCCAGGCCCGTGCTGGCGAATGCGCGCGGGTTCTGGAAGGTGGCGACGCGCATGGCATGATCCTTAGCCTGTCCTGCGGACGTGTGGATAAAAATGGGTATCTGGTATTGAGTGTGGAAATTTGGTGTCGCGCACACAGGTCGTTTGCGTCAAAAATTAGAATTGGCTGTGTAGGTCACTCGCCGTAGACTCAACTTAACATTGGAATGGAGTGTGCAATGGCTCAGGTCAATCGTCACCGCGAAGAAACCATCAACACCACGCTAGCCATCCTGCTTAGCAGGCACGGTGTTTCAGCGGATGCCGAGACGATCCACCATGGCGGACAGCAGCGGCCCGATGTCATGTTCCTGCTGGGGGGTGTGCGTGTCATCATCGAGGGGAAATACGCCGACGCACAGGATGCCGAAACGGTCGTTCTGGGTGATGCTCAGCGCCGCGTCCAAACAGGCATCTGCCACATTGCTGTCGCGCTGGTTTACCCAAAAGACCTGCGCAGCATCAAGGTCTCCGAACTCGAATCAAAGCTCTCACGCAGCCGCCCAAAATTCAAGGTCATCGCCGAGACTGGAGAAACGGACTGGAGCGAGGGAAGCCCAGAGGAAGTCCTGGCGGCACTGCGCCGGGTTCATCAATCGCTGACGAAGGATGACATCGTTGCCGAATCCGCAAAGCGTCTGGCCGAACGGATTGAGTCCATCGCCGCTCTGTGGTCAGGTTCAAGCGGTGTTTGCGACAAACTCTCCAATGTGCTGGGGATGCCAGGCAAGCGGGGCGAGTCGATGGACGAGCGCGATGCGCGAAGGGAAACGGCGACAAAGGTTGCAGCGCTGGTACTTGCGAATGCCATGATCTTTCAGGAACAACTGGCGACATCGGATGCAGACGGACGTATCGATTCCCTGCGGCGTTATGACAACGCACCAGACCCCGTTGCCGAGATCAAAAAGCACTGGCATTGGATTTGGACCCGGATCAACTACGTCCCCATCTTTCAGATCGGGGAGTCGATTCTAGAAGAAGTGCCTGTCTCGCAGAATGCGATTGCGGCGATCCGCTGGCTGATTGCCGAAGCCGAGAGCATTTGCGCGAATCAGTCTGCCCTGCGTCACGACTTGATGGGGCGCATCTATCACTGGCTCCTGCATCACGCCAAGTACCTGGGAACCTATTACACCGCAACCTCAAGCGCCACGATGCTGCTGAAGTTGTCCTTTGCGCAACCGTGGGTCGGTCAGGACTTTGGCTCTCCTAAAAAACTGGCTGACTTTGCCGTTGCTGACATGGCCTGCGGGACAGGCACGCTGCTCATGGCCGCAGCGCAGGCGCTGACTGACCAATTCGTGATTGCCAGGGTGGCGTCAGGGCGGTCGATCAACGCCACTGACCTCAAACATCTCCATGAGACGTTGATGGAAAACGTGATCCACGGTTATGACGTGCTGCCTTCTGCGGTCCATCTGACGGCATCGACGCTCGGCATGCTCGCCCCCGAGGTGACCTACCGCAAGATGAACCTGTTCACGATGCCGATGGGGGTCGATGGGAGAACGCTGCGGCTGGGTAGCCTGGACTTCATCGGGCATCGTACCGTGCCGACGCAGTTCACGCTCGACAACAGCCAGATGGAGGTCAAGCAGACTGACATCGTCGCGGAGCACTATGCTCGTGCTGAGGTGCCGACCTTGGATCTATGCGTGATGAACCCGCCGTTCGTTCGCTCGGTCGGTGGCAACCTCTTGTTCGGAAGCCTGCCGGATGACGAGCGCACCAAGCTACAGACCGAACTCAAGAAGCGGTCGAAGGGTCTCAAAGCGTCCATCACAGCCGGTCTGGGCAGCGTGTTCATGGCGATTGCGGACAAGCACTTGCGCACGGGCGGACGCATGGCTTTCATCCTGCCGGTCGCCTTGGCCACTGGCGAGGCGTGGGGCGAGAGCCGCAAGTTGCTTGCGGACGACTACCACGTGGAAGTCGTCGTAGTCAGCCATGATGCAGCGCGCCACAACTTCTCTGAGAACACGGACCTGTCCGAGATCATGTTCGTTGCGCGCAAGCTCCGGCGCGGAGAGCAGGCGGGCCGCACCGTGTACATCAACCTCTGGCACAACCCGACGACGATTTATGAGGCGTTGGACGTGACCTCTCGCCTTTCCGCGGCAACCGCCGCCAGCATCGAGGGTCATGAGACCGCGTCGATTGTTGGGCATGGTGGGCGCAAACTTGCCGAACTCATCTCGTTGCCGCCATGCACTGGTCACCAACAGTGGAGCGCCGCGCAGTTTGCTCAGACGTGGACGCTGCGTGTCGCCATGCAATTGAACGAGCATGGTGCGCTCTCGGTCCCAGGATGCGACCCTGTGCAGATTCCGCTGTGTCGGGTTGACCAGATTGGAGAGCTTGGGCCGGTCCAGAACCGAATAGATGAGGGGTTCACGGTGTCGCAGACCGATTGGTCACCGTATCCCTCCTTCTGGAATCACGACGCGAAGGTCGTCACGAGCATGAGCCAGAAGGCGAACTCGCGGCTCATTCCACGCAGCGACTCCCCGCGCGGTGACAACTACGGACCGCGCCGACTATGGCCGCGCGCAGGGCGGATTCTGCTTGTCGAGCGCGTGAGAACGAACACACACCGCGTCCTTGCAATCGGCCTCGACGAGGCCGCTTTGGGTAACACCTGGATGGCGCTCAAGTCCGACCTGTCGCCTAGTCAGGAGAAGGCACTGCTTTTGTGGCTGAATTCGACGCCCGCTCTGCTTCTGATGCTTGCTCGCCGCGTCGTGACCCAGGGCGCGTGGATGAAGATCAAGAAGCCGCAGTGGGAATCGATGCCCGTTCTTGACGTACGCAACCTATCCGACGACTTTCTCGCCGAACTGGTCGATGGATTCGACAGCCTTGGCAATCAGGAGTTGCAAGCCCTAGCCAAGCTCAACACCGATCCGGTGCGCGCGCAGATCGACGCAACGCTCAGCGCCGCCCTGGGTCTACCCGACATGAAGACACTGCGCGATTTGCTCGCACGTGAGCCCGGCCTGACGGGCAAAGGGTTGTCGGCAAAGCCTGGGCAGTCTGGCTTGTTTGGCAAGGATGATCTGCTCGAAGCGCCCGCAGCGCAGATCGAATTGCTCTGAGGCGAGCATCATGGGCGACATGCTCAACCTCCCGCACCTGAAGGTCGCGGGAGTCCACGACGAAGGCGATCACTACCGGGTCGAGGCGCGCGGCGATGTCGATCCGACATCCTGTCCGGCTTGCGCTGGCACGCTTTATCGCCACGGCACGCAGCAGCAGTCGTTCATGGACACGCCCATGCACGGCAAGCGAGTGCTTCTGCAGATCGAACGCAGGCGTTACCGCTGCCTGGCTTGTGGAAAAACCCTGTTCGACCCACTGCCCGACATGGACGGCAAGCGGTTCATGACAACCCGCCTGGTGCGGCACGTCGAGCAGCAGTGTCTCACCAAGACCTTTGCGGCGCTGTCGCGTGACATCGGCGTGGACAACAAGACGATCCGCCTGATCTTCGACGACTATGTGGCGCACCTGAAGGCCACCGTGACGTTCGAGACGCCGCGCATTCTGGGTATCGACGAGATGATGATCATCGGCCAGTACCGCGCCATGATCACCAACGTCGAGAAGCTGTCCCTGTTCGACATGCTGCCCACTCGCAACAAGGCCGATCTACTGGCCTACTTTAAGACCTTGCCCAACAAGCACAAGGTCGAGATCGTGACGATGGACATGTGGAGCGTCTACCGCCAGGTGGTGCAAGAGCAGTTTCCGGGGCGCATGATCGTGGCGGATCGCTTCCATGTCGTCAGGATGGCGAATGACGCGATGGAGCGGGTGCGCAAGGCGCTGCGCAAGACGCTCCCCGACAAGACCCGCTTCAAACTCAAGGACGACCGCAAGCTGCTTCTCATGCGCGTGCATGAACTGGATGACGAGGGCCGCGCCAAGATCGCTCAGTGGTCGGAACAGTTCCCGCTACTGGGCGACGCCTACAGGCTCAAGGAACTCTTCCACGACCTGTATCAACAGCCCGATAAGCAAACCGCCATGCACGCGGCTGGCGCCTGGGCTAATAGCATTCCGGCGGAACTTGAACCATACTTCAAGGAAGCCAATGGCGCGCTGCGGAGTTGGTGGACGGAAATCTTCCGCTACTACGACGTGCCGATCACCAACGCTTACACCGAATCGATCAACAACATCGCCAAGGAGATGAACCGTATGGGACGGGGATACAGTCTGGATGTGATTCGCGCCCGCCTGCTCTACAACGACGAGGCGCGCAAGGATACGCTGCAAACGATCCACAATGTGCAGGTCATCGAATGTGGGCCTTCACTCATCACGCTGGCACGCCTGCTGCGCGAAGGCCATTTCGCCTGAATTCCATATCGGCCGACAACAGGCTCTGCGCCCCCGGAATGTTGGAATTCCACACTGGATTCCACATACCCAAAAAAAGTCACATCGCACTTGCGCAGCCTCATGCGCGTGCGATGATTCAAGCAGGAGATCAAGATGAAACTGATGCCCAAGATAAGCAATGTCATCCCCATCCATGGGTACGACGAAGATGAAGACGCAGGCCCCTCCACCGGGTACTGGAAAGACGATCCTCACGCGCATTTTCTGCTCAGGCAGCCGATGATCGCGCACCGCTTCCCGGTGTTGCTGGGCAATGGCACGCGCATCGACCAGCCCCATTTATATTGCCGATTCTGCGGAAAAACACTCGAGCCTCACGGTCGGATCACGCGCTTCGAGCGCGCGGCGCTGATCGAGGCGGCGGGGCAGTGCCCGGATTGCGAGGACTACACCGTCTGTGACGCCCGCATCCTGGACACTGGTCGACTGTTCATCCTCGATTATCAGTACCCCGGCGAAGATGCTTACGCGGGCAAGATCCACGTCGCAGAGCGCGCCGACGACGACGAGGAAGGCGATCCGCCGGAGACGTGGGTCTTCGCGGAAGATGGCGCCACCGAAGGCGAGGCGGCTGATGGCGCAACGGCGCAGCCCAGGCCGCCCGCGCAACAACGGCCCGTCCAGCGCAGATCGTGGGTTCGGCGCCTGCTGAACCTTTGACCAGCCGCGTCGGATCCACCAACGACAACGCCCCGGCCATTTCTGGCGCGGGGCGTTTGTTTTTGCTTTTTTCTCCCCGCGTGGGCGGGCAGATTATTTGACAAGGCCGAGCAACCGGCCGATCAGCATAATCGAATTCTGGTTCATGAAGACGATCACGAAAATCGTGATCAGGAATTGAACCGTTGTGCGCAACTTCAGGTCCTTGAGTTCGGATCTGACGTTCGCGATGTCCTGCTTGAGTTCGGCGCGAAGATTGGCGATGTCCTGTTTGAGTTCAGCGCGAAGATTGGCGATGTCCTGTTTGAGTTCAGCGCGAAGATCGGCGATGTCCTGTTTCAACTCGGACCTCGTGTTGGCGAGGTCGGCCTTCGTTGTCAGTTCGTCGCGCAACTCCTGCTTCAACTCATCCTTGATTTCGGCCTTGCGGGCAAACGAATGCTCGCGCGCCTTCTCTTCGATGCGGACAACGACCGCATCGACGGATTTCGCCACCTGCAGCGCCTGATCGTTTCCGACCCGCTCTTTGATGGCTTCGAAAATTTCCATGGCCAAGTTCACGGTGCTCATTGTACGTCCCTTCCCGCTCGCGGCGGTGTTGATGATGGACGCTTAAAGCTCTGCCCAATGCGGCCCAGTTGGCGGCATTGGGCAAGGCTGTGAAGCCTTGCCAAAACTCAGGAATTCAACCTACGCGTGTTTGTGGTCGGCTGTACCGCGGCTTTCCATCCGCCAGGTCTGAACGATCCGCCGACGCAGATTGACAAGCGGCGCCCAGAATTCGCGCCAGCCTTCGGCATAGCCTTGGCGAACAGCATGATCGATGTCTTTCGGCGAACCGAACTCAGAAGCGAAACCTTCGATGAAAGACTGAGCCAATAGACGAAACATGTCAATCTCCCGATGTGATGGCACGGATCTCCTTGACGGCATGTGCGACCGTCGCCACCAAGTAGACCGCGACACCCGACAAGAATACCACGAGGAACAACAGGATGTCGGCTGAAAGCAGCACGCTCTCCAGAATATGCAAAGGCTCCTCCAGTTGGGACAGCCCGAGCATGATCAAAAAGTGACTCACGAGCAGTGGTATAGCCGAAGCGATCGCGAGTCCGGTGAATCCAACCGCCGCAGCGATTGAATGGGCAACCAGCATGCCAGTTTCCGCCCCGATTTTTCTCAGTGCATTTTCCATGTATGAACTTTCCCGCTCATGGCGGTGTTGATAATGGCTCACAATCAGTCATTCCAGTCCCAGTCTGCGTCGCAGCGGGGGCAGTGGCCCGGTCCGGTCAGGATGCCGTGCGGGCAATGACGACTCGCGGGGTCCCAGGTGGTTCTCACGTCGTCCTCCACCTTTGGTAGATAATCGTATTGGCGTGCGGCTATTTCAGCGGCGCGCTGGCGATGTGCAGGCGCCAGGCCGTCTAGTTCCCGGTCAACAAGATCGTTGACGCCAAGGTTGTAGAGCCATATCGATTGCGAAGCTCGGTTCCAGGCTTCATTCTGAATGGCTTCGCATTTTTCACGCCAAGCATCTTCGTCGAAGATTGCGTTTGTTGCGCTAGTTCTGTCCAGTTGTTCTGATTCCATGGTGACTCCTTTTCCCGCTTGTGCGGTGGTTTGAAAGGAGCGAGACAAACGCGTCTCGGCAAAACCGCATGGCTTTGCCGAGATGGCTTGGTGGATTTGTTGCCGACAACCTCGCCCATTGGGCCAGCAGACCGTATTGGGCGAGGTTTCTCAGTTATTACATGAGGTCAGAGCGCCTCAATGAACGAAGCGAACTCAGCTTCGTTTTCCTCGTCCCATGCGGATTTCGCGTAAGACGGTTTGTAAAGCAGCGCCATGCCGTTTTCGCGTGAGCGCAGTTTCCAGAATTTGGCCTGGGCGCGCTCGACCGCAAAATCCAGATCGGCTTGCTCCCGAGACTCGATTTCCATCAAATCCCAGCCTTGTCGCCGGTCTTCGGGATGCCCGCCGTTGCGAATGACGCAAACCTCGGCCGACCTCACGATGGCCAGGTCGATGCTGATGACCCGGCTGTCCGTGTAACCGTATTGCTCGATGACGCGGAAGCCCGCTTCGATTTCGCGCTTGAGCGCGATCTCTGTTTGACTCATCGACATGATTTCGCCTTCTGGCGGAGTTGAGAAACTCTTCATCTCCGCGCAGCCGCGGAAGATGCCGTTCTCCATCATCCGTCTTCGAGACGTGCAATGGACGCCGAAAGCGAGCAAAAAACGGCCTGTTTCGCAACGTCCAACGTCAGTGGCGCCTCGACAATCGTCGAGATTCATCGCGCCCGATGCACCCCAGAAATTGGGCGGCGCAACACTTCCAACCATTGCAAGCCCTTGATCCGATTGAAAACGCGTCCACGAACGGTCCGGGTTTTCCGCCAAGGTCCACCTTTTTAAGCGCTGCTTCCTTGCCTGATCCAGAAGTCACTCAAGAGGCCTACACAGCCCGCGACCATTCCCGGCCCGCCCGTCTTGCGACAATCGGTTCGCTGACGCAAGGACTCCTGGCTGCCGTCTTGGGCGCGGGCCTTGGACTGTCGTTCGGCCACGACCGCCTGGGTTACCCGGCATGCCTCGCGGTCGGCGGATTCTTCGTGCTGCTCGTCAAGGCGGCTGGTCGCAAAGGCCTGGCATTCCGATCAGCCTTCGCGGCGTGGATCGGGCTTTGCTTTGGGTTTGGTGAGTTTTTCGCAGGGATGTCCTGGTTTCCATCCAGCGTCTGGCGGGAGTGGCCGCAGTTGTCCGTGGCGCCCGAGTACCTGCTGCTGGTCTATCTGGGGAGTTACCACGCGCTCACGGGTGCGTTGTTCGGGGCCTTCGCGCAGCGGCATCGACGCCAAGGGACTGGGTGGTTCGTCGCCATGCCCATCGCCTTCGCCTGCGCATGGACGATTCCGGAGATCGTCCGCGGCACGGCCATGACGGGCCTGCCTATCTTGTCCCTTGGCTACCAGATGGTCGGCACCGCGTTCTTTGGCTACGCGCCCATCGCGGGGCTGTATGGCGTAGGGTTCGCGGCGGCTCTCGCCTCGTCGCTGTTTGGGATGCTGGTATTCGCCAAGAGATGGCGCGTGGCGGCGATCCTCGTGATGGCTTTGATGGCCGATTTGGCGGGCGGCTCGTTGGCTGGATCCGTGCACTGGACCCGACCAGCCAGGAAACCGATCCGTGTCGTAGCCCTCCAGGACGGCATCGGAATGTCAGCCAAGTCTACGAGCGTTGGTCAGGTGGACGCCATCAAGCGCTACGTCGCTTGGGCTGGAGCCTTCCAAGGCACGCTGCTGATCGGTTCCGAGTCGGCCATTCCGATGCCCCTGGGCATGGCGCCGCCCGATCTCCTGCGCGATCTGCGGAACAATCTCCAGGCGCATGACAACATCGCCCTGCTCGGCGTCAAAATACCTGGATCTGCGCGCAGCGGAGATTCGACGAACAGCGTGATGGCCTTTGGCGCGCATGCGCCTTATCGCTACGACAAGCGCCACCTGGTCCCCTTTGCCGAATACACGCCTCGTGGCGCGCTAGCCGAGTGGCTCGGGGCTTGGGTCGGCATGACGGAGCCTGGCCCGAGTTCGCTGCGGCCTGGTTCGCCGACGCAAGCCAATTTCAACGTCCGCGGTGCGAGCCTCATCCCGACGATCTGCTACGAGAACATGTTCCCCGGCCTTGTGGCTTCGTCGCTGCGCGATGACGGCAGGTCCCATGTCATCGTCAACATGGCCGACATGGGTCTCTTCGACGGCACGTCCGCCATTGGGCAGAATCTTCAGATCACGCGGATGCTGGCCAGGGAATTCCAGTTGCCGGTGGTTCTGGCGTCGGACACCGGCTCGACGGCGTTCATCGATTCCGATGGTCGTGTCGCGGATTCGCTTCCCTTGATCGAGCCAGGCGCCCTCCCTGCCATGGTATCGCCAGGGCATGGTTTGACGCCATTTGCATGGATCATGCAACGGCTGCAATGAACAAACGGCGTTTGACATCATCCCGCTCTGAACGGCAGGGCTTGTCGCGTGCCGGGTCAACGCCAGATGATTTTTGCCAAAACGCTATAGTCGCCCGCATCGCGCGTTCGCGCTATTCAGCGAGGCAACCATGCTGTTCGACTCGGCCGCCTTCAAAGATGATGCAGTCATTGGACTTTCCCTGTACGAGTACAACGACGGCGGAAGGAAGATATCGATGCGCCTCGACGTTTACCTGGAAGGCGGCGCAGTCATCACCTTGGCCGGGCAAGACGCCGAAGCTGCGTGGACGGCTCTATCCTGTCGCGTCGGCGGAACAGCCCGCAACGATCCGTCCTGATTCCAGATCTCGCTCCATTTCTCGACGGAATACCGCGAGGCGCGCATACACAATGTCGAACAGCGCCTTGGCGTCGTCGTCCTCGATGACGAGCCCCGACTTTTCATATCCCGGACCGCGCCGCACCATGACAGAAAGTTCGGCGATCAAACCATGATTCACGGCATCGAGAAATCGACGGACCGCCTCGCGCTTGCCTTCTTGCTCGATCCGAAGCTCATATTCAGACATAGACACCTCCCGTTGTGGATTGCAACAAGGCGATTCTCGCGCCCGACGCTGCGTCTTTCGTATGGAAAGCGTCGCTTTTCCAGGCGACTCTTGGCGGGCAAGCGCACCCGCTCCAATGATGTTCACTCGGCGCCGAGTCAACACGTTTGACATCATTCCATGCCTGAGGGCAGGGGATGATGTCAAGCCTTTCCCGCGGCTCTTGCGACTTGCGCGTTGATGCGCAGATGCCTTGCTCTGCAAACAACGCATGCCATAATGATCGCGGCTTGTTGGGCCAATATCGATATTGAATGCCAAGACGCGACAACTCAGCGCAATGAAAGGAATATTTCGTGAAAAAATTCACATTTTTGGCGATTATTGATCTTCCTCTTGTGCTCGGCGCCTGCGCGCCTAAGCCGATGACGCTCGGGGATTATCTAAAAAAACCGAGCGCCATCCAGACGCAATTGAATGCCTGCGATAAAGAGTTTGAGCAGGCGATGATGTCGAGCCACAGCGACCAGGAACTTGAGCAAAAAGTCAGCGGCATCCAGGCACAATGCAGCGTCGCATCGCGTGCGCGCGACATCCTACTTGCGGGGAATGGTGTCGTTCTCGTGTTCGATCCGGAGCCGCTACCGAACGCCACGGAGCAGGTGTTTCGTGACGGGGCGAACGCGGCGGCGATCCAAGGGTTGCGCGAAGAGCAAAAAACTGATGCGCAGAGCAAGACGTCATACGCCCGAGCATCCGTGCAATACGATGCCAAACAGATCGCCTTTGACCAGTCCAGCATGGTCAATAAATCCATCGACCCCGCGCTTGTCCAGCGGGAGCGCCACTGGTGCCATCAACAGGCATTGTTCCGGCACGTCAGCATCGACAAAGTCAGTCAGGCATGCGGCGCATGGGCTCAGACGCAGTACATCGGTTCTCACCAGCCCATCGGTTGGTGACATTGCGCAAGCCACGCTCAACCATGCCAGATTACCCGCGCCGCGCCAGTTCAATCGCCGAGATTGCCAACAAGAAGCTGGCTGATGTCGGTCTGCCGCCAATTGACGCTGTCAAGGCCGATACAGCGTTGCAGACGGCATACGGATTCGTTGGCGAGCATCTTGCGGATGTTGTGGCGGGCAAAGCGTCTTCACAGTTTTTGCAGAGCAAAGCGAAGCCATCCATTGACATATTACGGGGCGCATGGCCGGGATGCCCTGTCGGCGAACCGGACGGCCCTGACGCGGCGCGCACTTGGATTGGATGGCTCAAAGCCACTGACGCCGTTCGTCAGGCGCTGATCGAGCGCGAATATACGCGGCACGTTCAATCTCATCCGTTGCTGCGATTTTTGTCGGACGTTTACCGGGCATCGGACGCATCTTCGCTCAATCAGGCCGAAGGCGTTGAGATCGACCTCGGCGATCTGCGCAAATCCGCGCCTTCCACCGATCGCTTGCCAGCTTGCTCCACAGCCATGCTTGTCTTTGCGCAAGATCCTGGACGCGGCAGCAAGGAAAAGCGGCGCGCGCTCTTGTCGATCAGCTTGCAAGCCCATCAAGATGGTCCATTTGCAGGACGATTCGGCCCAAGCCCGGCGTCGGAACTCATCGCCATCAAGGATGCATTTTTTGATGCCGCCGGCGCTCCGCTCGGAAATTTCGACCCCGATGAACTACACAGTGTGCTGGGGGGCGCGTGGGACGATGCGAGCGTCAAGAACTGGACGTCATTTGTTGACGAGATCGACGCGCGTTGCCAAGCCGCGTTCGGCGGGCCACTCCACGAGTTTGCGCAAATCGTTTTTGGCCAGCACCGAGGCCGCTTGCGGGCGCATTTGATCGACGAGGCCAATCTTCGAGCTGGCCAGTGGGCGAAGGTCTATGACGAATTACTGACTGGCGAACGCCAGTCCGGCTTGCTCGATGCGGTTTTGAATGGCGCTGGCGAGCCGCGAAGTGTCTGCATCGCCGATTCGGATCGGCTTCGGTTTTTGGGGCACATGGATGCGCGGTCATCGGATGGCGCGGGGCGTTCCACCGCCAATCCTCTTGACCCAACCCAGCGCCTTGCGGCCATGCAGGCCAATAGCCTCAATGCCGAGGTCATGCCTGTCAATGGGCCTCCTGGCACCGGGAAAACATCTTTTCTCAGGGCCGTTCTGGCTTCGCGATGGGTCCTGGCCGCCTTCGAGAAGGCCGAAGCCCCGCCCTTGGTGCTTGGTACGGGTTACACGAACAAGGCCGTCAGCAACATCATTGACGCGTTCGGCGACGTGCCTGGGTTGGATTCAAACGCAATTTCAAGCCGCTGGCTCGACGGCCTGCCGAGTTATGGATGGTATTTCGCGTCTCAGAAAGCGGCTCAGGACTTCCCTGACCTGATGCACCTCGGATATGGGAGCATCACCAAATCCGGTCCGTTTCAGCCATCCGGCGGTGCCGCGCCATTCAGCGCCACATCGATGGAGCAGCATACGCAAACCTACCTCAATCGGGCGGCAGCTTCGCTGGATGAGCCTGCGGCGAACACTCCCGAGTGGTCGGTGGAGCGGGTCACCGATGCGCTTCATCGACGAATCGCCTCAAACGTCCGTATCTTGCGCGAAGAACAAGCTGGGTTCGCGAGAAATCTGGCAACCGTCTTCACGGCCTGGCCCGAAGCGCGGGCGTTGGCTGCGGCGACGAAAAACGCAAGCGGCATCGCGGCAGCCAGCGCGTTGCACGCCGAACGGTTGGGCGCAACGGAAGCCGTTCTCGAACATGCGATACGCCAGGCCGACCTATTTCTGCGGGAGGCCGAGATGTTGACCGTGGGCTGGCGCGCGCTCTTGCCAGGGCGCATCCACCGATGGGTCTACGGGCGGCGTATGCGCGACCTTCAGATCCTTGAGCGCGATGCGCAGCAGGCCTTCATCAGAGCGGGGATGGACTGGAGCCGCGCTTTGCCGTCCATTCGAGCGTCGATGACGGCGATGAGCCTTCGACTGGATGAAGTGCGCAGCCAATCGCAGCAGGTGAAGACTCGTGGCGAGTCCGCTGCCCGCGCCCATGCAAGCCTGACCCATCGGAGACAGCGCAGGCGCGATACCTTCGAATCGATGCGAGGCATGGTTCTTGAATCCTCGCTGCCAGCCTCTCTCAAGACGTCGGTGCCGCGCCTGGCACGCGATCTCTGCGGATCTGACAAGGAGCGCGCAAAGCACGCGCGCGACCTGCTCTGGCACGCCTTTGACGCCGGGCAGGATCTCCGCTTGCGGGTCGAGTTGTTCCATCTCTCCGCGCGCTACTGGGAGGGGCGCTGGCTGCTCGCCCAGGAAGGCGGCAAGGCTGTGAAAAATGATGCGGCACAACTGCGGCAACTCATGATGCTGGGTGTGGTGATCGTCTCGACCACGCACAAACTTCCAGACATCGGCAGGCGTTGCGCCAAGGTGGATCTCCTGATCATGGACGAGGCTGGACAATGCCCTCCGGAGATCGCGGCCCCGGCCATCGCCATGGCGCAATCGGCCATTTTGATCGGCGATACCCGGCAACTCCAACCCATCACCTCACTCAATGTTCGTCAATCCAAGCAATTCGCGCGCAGGGTCGGCATCAACCCACCCGACCTGCCTGCAGCGCTATGCCCGGCGCGCGGCTCGGCGATGCGCGTTGCGCAGCGGGCCACACCCATCACCGACGATGGACCCGAGCCGGGCGTGACGCTGCTGTTCCACTACCGCTGCCACCCGACCATCATCGGCTACTGCAACGAACTGCTCTATGGCGGGCGCATGCGCATCGTCAGGGCCGCAGAGGCGACGCGCTCCGACATGCCGGCGATGTCGTGGGTTAGTGTGAGTCAGTCGAATCCGGCGCGGGTCGGCAATTCGTGGACCAACGAAGCCGAGCTGACGGAAATCGCGCGATGGATCGAGGACGCCGCGCCGCGACTGGTCAAGGCGTACGGCCAGCCGCTGGCCAAGATCGTGGCCGTCATCACCCCACTGAAGGCCCAGGCCACCTTGGCCGAAACCCTTCTCAAGACGCGCTTCGGCGATACGGTCGATGGCATGACCATCGGCACCGTGCATGCCCTGCAGGGCGCCGAGCGCCCCGTCGTACTCCTGAGCCTGGTCCAGGACCGTACGGGTGGTGGCAATCTGTACGCCGACCGCGACGATGGGCATTTGATGAACGTCGCCGTGTCGCGCGCGAAGGATGCTCTGGTCGTGTTCTCGAACAGAGACACACTGCGCCCCGGGCCTGCCGATCAAGCGCTGCCTTCGGCTGAGGCCGCCAAGCCGGTCGGCCGCTTGGGATCCTATCTGCGCCGGCACGGCCAGCGCCTCTATCCGCGAAGCCTCGTGATCGTCGAAGCCAGTGGAAAAACACGCGCGGTCGAACAGGCGCTTGGGCTCCAAGCCTGTGTGGTGCCGACCAACGGAAGCCTGATGCAGTCGTCGTTGATGCCGAACGGCAGCCTCGCCTGGGAGGCAACGTCTCGCAAGTTCGTCGACGCCATCTTGCCGCACCGAGGGCTTCTCGATGAGATCGTCATTGCCACGGATGATGACATGGCTGGCGAGTTGATCGGAATGCACGCCGCTGAAATGGGCGTCGACGCCCTGGGAGAGACCCTCGCCGTGAGACGGATGCGATTCCACGCCGTCACCACCGACGAACTCCGCCTTGCCTGGCAAACCGCCGGTGCTCGATTCGATGCCGACATGCTTGGAGCCGCGCTGTATCGTGAAATCGTGCGCCACCTGGACTACAGGCGCTATCAGGACGCCTTACCGGGCGATCTTTATGTGAGCGCCGCGCGACGTGCGATTCTTGCGCTGGTCGACGCCTCGACGCATGCGGACGTCTGGCATGTCGGCGCCGAAGTCGAAGACGGCAACGGCACCGTCTTCCAAGCCTTCGTCCCCGAGGCGACCTCGACGCTGGCACCACCGAGGTCGTTCTCGGAGTCCGATGCACGCAAGATCGCGGATGGTCTGCAAGAGGCCAGTCTGGACTCGGCGCGGCACCTGCGAGCGACGCAGCGTCCTCCCTTGTACCCGCCGAGCACCACCCTGCGCATCCTTGAGGTCGCCGCGGACGCGCTGGGCATGACGCCATGGGATGCACAGGGCCATCTCAACGCGATGTACATGGAAGGATCCAGCCCATGAGCGCGGAACGAGACCTCTACGCCCTGGTGATGGCCGCCAGGAGCGTCGCCGAAGACATCGCAGATCTGATTCGCGGCCCAATGACGGACGAGGCCCAGTCGCTGCTGGCGCAAGGATTCATCGTGCCGTCCGCGCCATCCCTGGAGCACGCGGCGTCCGAGTTCAGCCGCGTCGCCGCCATGCATGGAACAAAGCCCGCGATCAGGATGGAGGACTCGCCGTCGCAGCGCCTGGATCTGATCTGCGCCCTGGCCGCGTCGGTCCATGGCTTTTGCACCGAATACGACCTGGACTGGTCGGCGACATGGGATCTGTACCGCAACGGCGCTCGCAAGCAGGATCTGCGCGATTGCATGGATGTCTGGCAGGCGTGGAACGCCGGGCAGATTGAATGGTTGACCAAGCGCATGGAGCGCGATGTACGCACCCATTACGTGCGTGAGGTCGGTGAGCGATGAGCGCGCATCCCATGCTTCAACCCACAGACTGGAGCCGCGTACCCCAGGCCTGGGTCGGCGCCATGCCGGAGCAGCGGCGCAAGCTGTATGAGATCGTCTGGAACAGCGCTATCGCCTGCACCCTGGTGGCGCCCATCTTGCTCCACACCAGAAGCGTGTTTGGCCATGGAAACCTTCAACTGGCGATGCACGCGATCATGCCTGATCCCGCGCGCATGGGTTACTGGCGATTCCGGCAAGACTACCCTGCGTTTGACTTCCCCCTGCAGCAGGATAGTTCGTCCGACGTCTACGAAACAGGGCCTGTGTCGCTGTCCTCATTACGGTCACGTCCACCCGTGCGTGTGCGCCGCGTGTGGATATGGCAAGCTGGCGTGCCAACCATGGGGCGCGTGCTGCACGCAATGGCGGAAAACGGGATCGGGACGCCCGCATCGACGGCTTCGCTGCTGCACGGCCTTTTGCTCCAGGACTCGCCCCAGCAGCGTTTGCTCGAGATGCAAACCCGTGGCGACGGCGCCCTGGCGGTGTCGATCACGCCGTACGGACAACAACGGCTTGCGCGATGGCGGGCCAGTGGCCTGATCCCCGACACGGCACAAGTTCAACGCCAGATTGCCGCGATCGCCCATGGCGATGTGCGTGCGACCGACGCTGTGCGCGCACTTTTCCGCGCTGACGATCCGATGGCCGATGGCGCAGCCAGGCACATCGAGGCCACATGCGCCCGTTGGCGTGGCGCCGGACAACAGGAAGGACTGCGCGCGCTTGAGCGCGGCCGCGCGCAGCCGCCGCGGTTCTCGGATCTTCCCGCCTGGCTCGATCCCGAACGTCAACTGGCCCCTGATCACCCGCTTCGCACGCTCAGGCTGACCATGGAGCAGGATTTGGCCGCCAGCCGACCGGGTTGGGCAGCTTTCGACCCTAATGACCAAGCGCGAGCCCGGCTGGCATGGCTTGTCGAGCACCGCGCCGACTACGCCGCCATCCTGCCGCCGCTGGATGGCGAGGACGCGCGGTTCAGCGCGCTGCGCTTCTGGCTGACAGGTCTGCGAGAAGGACAAGCATGAGCGGGACGACCTATTCGCGTACCGATGGCCACGCCATCCTTCCCGGAACATGGGCTTACGTGCGCGCACGTGGCGATGTCCCGGATGCCGAGAAATTGCCTCCTCAGGATCGCTTCGACTATGACGCGGCCACCCCGGAAGATCGGAGTGCGTTCATGCGTCTGGCGATGGATCCCTTGACCAGGCCGCCTGAGTTCCTGCGTTTTGCATTGGCCAATCGCGACGATGTGCTGCCCGTCTATCCCGGAGCGGTGGACGACTCATCCGAGGGTCACGTCGCCAACGGATTTCTCGAAAACATCGACGCGGCCCGTTGCGCCGCCGATCTCCAAATCAGCGTTGACGATCTGAGCGGGTATCTCAAGAATTTCGCGGGCGCCGTCCAGCACACCCAGTTGCCCGTTGGCACGAGGATCTATCGAACCATCGGGCTGACGACCAGTCTTGTGGCGCATGGATCGGTCACGAATAAGTTGCTTGGGGCGTGGTGGGAGTCAAGATGCCCAAGCGATTATGCGAGCATTGAGGAATGGCGCGCCAAGACCGCAGTGCTCGCGGAATGGAACGGCGACTATGGTTATATCGAAGTCACCTTGGCGCGGCCAGTTTTTGCGCTCTATGGTGCCGTCGGCATGCAGAAACTGCCAAGGCAAGGCTCCGCGGTTCTGCCTGGTGGCGGCCATCAGTTCTTCATTCCAAGACTTCATGACGCCGATCTTGTCGAGCCCGTGGGCGGCCGCCCGTTGTCTGCGATCATTCGGAGGACGGAATTCGGTCAAGGAAATCTGGCATGACGGCACGACTTGCGCCGCCCATTTCGTGTGCGATGATCGTTCTACGATTTCGTGTGCGATGATCGTTTCAAGGGTGCGGGAAGTCCGCGCCACGGTCTAACCTGGAAGGAGAAATTCCATGACCGGTCAACGTAAAATTCGCCGCGCCGCTTTGCTTGGCGCGTTTTCGATGAGCATTCTGCTTGCCGCCTGCGGCGGCGGTCATGAGGCGATCGCGCAAGCGACATCGGGCCTCTCGCCCAACCAGACCGAGGTCAACGGCATCACCATCCCGCCAGACCCAGGACCTCAGAACGATGACACGCTGGCGGGGATTGATACCACCGGCAGCGGCGTGCGAGATGACGTTTACCGAGCCATCGCCGCGAAGTACGGCGCGAACAAGGTGGAATGGAAAGCGCAGATGCAGAGCGCGCAGGCCGACCAGTTATCGGTGCTGGCCAATGGCGATCCGACACTTTCCAATCAGGCGAATCAGGCGGAGATGTTTTCCGGAACATGCATCGCCGACGCCTTTGGCACCGACCTCTATAAGCCAGGCGTTCATCCGATTTCTTTTATTTTCGCGATCACAAACGACACACCGGAGCGATTGGCGGCGTTCGAGAAAACAGAGGCCGTCAACACGCCAGACGTCGATACACCATCCAACGGATCCTGCAAATGAGTCGCCATCAACTCAAGTTGCTATTCGCCGCATTGCTGTCGTTGAATTTTCTTGCAAGCACGGCCTACGCGTCACAGCCCGGGCAAATCAGTTATTTCTTTATCAACGGCGTCAGCGTGTCCGCTTATCAGCAACGAAAAAAATCAGCAGAAGCGCTTGCGACTCGCCTGATTGCCGACGGCATCTTTACTGGGAAGAAAGTCGTCGCACTCCCCAATCCATCTCAAGGCCTATTTTCCGACGTTTTCCAAAAATTGGTGCTGCAAAAGCAGATCGAGCTTGGTGGCGACTTCAAGAGCGCGGTGATGCAGACGGCGCAAATGACCGACGGCGACCCTGGCTATACGCCGCCCCACCAGGATCTGCAGGTCTACAACGAGGCGCTTGGCACCATCGCGACCCAGACCGAAGCCAACACAACCTACACCAGCGTCATCCAGCCGACATTGCAGGCGATGGTCTCCACGGTCATCGCGAGCATGCAGCATGACAACCCGGTGGTGATCGTCGCGCACTCCGAAGGCAATATGTACGCCAACGAGATCGACAGCATCATCCGCAATAGCACGTCGCCCAATGCAACCTCGGCTGGTTTGCCGGATTTCGCGCAATGGATCAAGATCGTTGGCGTTGCCACGCCAGCCGGGAGCGCGCCAGACGGGCTGTACGGCACGATCGAGCAGGATGAGGTCATTACCGTGCTGGCGCAAGCGCTATCCGTGATCGATGGCCTTCAAGCGCCGTTGCCCGCGAACCTGAGTTTCCCGGGCGCCCATCAATACGACTTGCTGGGGCACGGCTTCGTCCCGGTGTATCTGAACCAAGCGCTCGACACGCAGAACCAGATCCCCGCGCTGGTCGGCGTTGCCGATGCCGCGCTGCAATCTGGCGGGCCTGTCGGGGTGTTCGCTGGCGACATCACCGGTCTTCCGCCTTCGGGACGCTTCGCCGTGAGCCTTCCAGATGGCAGCCTCGTTTATCCTGGTGGCGCTTATGTTGCCACGGCCGATCACTTGGAAGTCGGCACATACCAATTCGGCGCGGTCATTGGGCAGCAGGCGGAATGCTTTACCAGGAAGCGCCTTTTATCTCCGCCCTTCAGGACGGAGATAAAAGGCGTGCTTTTGACCTTGCGTTGCGCGAAACGACCTCTACATTGAGTCATGGCCTGGCCGAACGTCAAACCCCAAGATCCCAACGCCGTGCAGCGCACCCTGCGCTTTCGGTTGAAGGACAAGCATGCGCCCGCATTGCTGGAAGCGTCTCGCTGGGTGAACTTCGTCTGGAACTATTGCAACGAGACCGCTGTGCGCATGTTCGAGCGCGAACGCAAGTTCGTCACGAAGGTGGATCTGGATCGGCTGACCTCGGGCGCAACCCGAGAGGGCATCCCACTGCACTCGCAAACCATTCAGGCCATCTCGGCGCAGTACGTCCAGAGTCGTCGTCAGCACAAGAAGGTCAAGCTGCGCTGGCGAGTCTCGCGCGGCGCGAAGCGCAGCCTCGGCTGGGTTCCCTTGAAGTCCAGCGCGATCCAGTATCGACAAGGCCAGTTTCACGTCAGTGGCCTTGGTGCCCTGTCGATCTGGGACAGCTACGGCCTGCACGCCGGGATGCGATTCGGTGTGGCGCATCTGAGCGAAGACGCGCGTGGCCGCTGGTATCTCAATGTCGTCGTCACGCGAGAGCGTCGGATCCTGCCGAAGACGGGCAAGGTGACCGGGGCGGATCTCGGGCTGAACAACGCGCTGAGCTTGAGTGACGGCGCCCAGATCGAGGCCCCGCGCAGCTTCCGGCAATACGAAGAACGGTTGGCGGTGGCGCAGCGGGCGCGCAAACCCGGCCGTGCGCGGGCGATCCACGCGAAGATCGCCAACGCCAGAAAGGATTTCTTGCACAAGACGTCGACCGCGCTGGTGCGCGAGTTCGACGCCATCTTCATCGGCAATGTGAGCAGCACTCAACTGGCGAAAACGCGCATGGCGAAATCCGTGTACGACGTCGCCTGGGGTTCTCTCAGGACCATGACTCAGGACAAGGGCGATGACGCCGGAAGACTGGTCGACAGCATTGACGAAGCGTTCAGCACGCAGGACTGCCATGTCTGTGGCACGCGCTGCGGCCCCAAGGGGCTTGCGGGGCTCGCTGTGCGGCAGTGGACTTGCGTCGTTTGCGGCACGGTTCATCAGCGCGATCAAAATTCGGCGCATATGATCGAGGGCGCGGGCTGCTGAAGCATCCTGAACTCCAAATCGGCAAGGAATCGCTCGATTTGAATGAGACGGCGCCTCGTGGCACCGTTGCGCCCGGGCATGGGCGTCCAGTCGTGGGAATCCCCGTCCTTTCCGCGCAAGCGGCAGCCGCAGGCTGAGGGCGGGGAGGATGTCAAAGGATCTTGGCAGGCCAACATCGACGTATTGTCTGTGGACGCCCCCAATGGTCAGGGCGGGCTGACAACGGGCGGCGGATTTGGCGGCACTTGCCAGCCTGGTGTTCACACAAAATAAAGTCCTATCCTGAAACGGCGGCAAGTCCTTGATCTGCCGGGCAACGAGAGGTGCCGTTGAAAAATAAAGTTCCATCCTGAACTCAGTCGTGCGCCTCACGACCGCCCGCGGTTCAGAGGGGAATCGTTTCAAGGATGGAACTTTGTTTTTCAGGTGAGGACTTTATTTGTTGGCGACACCTGGCGTCTTCGAGCCGTTGGTGAGCGTGGCGGTGTCATCCGATGCGACGACTGGCGGGTTTGTTGTTGCGGCGGAATAGGGAACCGCGCGGCGCGCAGACACGACTTGCGCCGGCGATTTCATGTGCGAAGATAGTTCTAAGTGGTTAGCGCCACGCAAGTACATCAACACTCTTAGGAGATTTTATGAGCACCAAGACAAACGCATTTCGCAAGGCCCTGCTGGCCTCTTCGCTGGCCCTCACCGCCCTGCTCGCCGCTTGCGGCGGTGGTGGCGGTGGCGGCAGTTCAGCGCCGACCAGCACCACCACGACATCGAGCCCAACGACCACGACCGCCTCGAGCGGTGGCACCAGCACCCTGGCCACGCCACAGTACGCGGCTGGCTCGCAGGAGTTGGCTGCATTCAACCAGATCAACGCCATGCGCCAGCAGTGCGGATTTCCGACGGTGGAAGAGAATACGCTGCTGGACACGGCTGCGGCGAATCACCTCAACTACATGTCCTTGAATCAATACCTTGGGCATTACGAAACCCAAGGGAATCCTGGGTTTACCGGGCAGACCGAGTTAAATCGGTTTACTGCTGTTGGGTATCCTGTGCTAAATAACGAAGGTACTGAGGTTATTTACCCAGACCCTACGAACAACAACGGAGGAGCGTTAGGCGTCATTGGTCTTGCCAGCGTGCCATATCATCTATCAGGGATGTTTTACCCGCTCGGAGAAATTGGCATTGGTTATCAAGCCCTCAATTTCGGGCCGTCTGCGCCAGAATATACGCTGTTGATGGATTTTTCCAATCAGCCAACATCGCCTGCCGCGCCTGTTTATGCCAATGCGCCGGTCACATTCCCCTGCCAAAGTACGACTGGCATCGATTATGAGAGCGCTGGTCAAGAAACCCCGGCCCCCTATGTCAACGGCCAACCCGTGAACACTCTGACAAACCCCATCGGCACGCCGATCACCGTGGTTGGAAATCTCGGCGACACGGTGCTGCTGACCAGCGGCACAATGACGACGCCTGGGGGAAGCCAGATTACTTTGAACACCACCGATTCGAGCAACGATCCAAACCATACGCTCGCGCCGTTCGCGGCCTTCGCCTTCCCAACCAACCCTTTGTCCCCGAACACGACTTACAGCGTGACGGTGAACGGGACCGATAACGGGGTGGCGTTCAGCCGGAACTTCTCGTTCACCACGGGGAATCAGGGGCAGTTCTGATTTTGGCGAGTAGCGGCAAAAGGACCGCCTTATGGCGGTCTTTTTTACTTTCATTATTACACAAACCACCAGCAATCATAATACGCAAGTTACAGAAAAAACAATGCACTTCGAATCGCAAAACAAAAAACTCAGCGAACAGAACTCCAATGAATCGCATCCTTGCTGTATAGCAAAACGTAATTTAATCCCAACCCTCCTGCCGCAGATTGACCCACACACGCTTTTTTCTCGCACGTGATCGTGAAGATACTTGAAGTTTTTTTCGCGCGCACGAATTTGAATGTTTTACCTTCATTTGTTGAAATTCCCGCAATATCATAAGGCGGATATGAATTATTGCCGAACGCAAGAATTTCATCATTCATGCCGCCAACGGAATTGATGATTTGGTTGATAGGTTTCGACTCTATCACCTTGCCATCGGCTTTGAAAGTCACAATGACAGGGTTTGTGCCAAATTCCTGCCTTATTCCAGCGACATCACTGCCAGCGCAACTCCATTTATCGACCATAAATGGAACGGAAGAATAAACCCACGTTTTCCCATCGGGACTAAAACCAACAGAATCACCTGTAACGATTCCACTTGGCGTCGGGTTGGATGTTTGAGTGATCTCGGCAATATGATTGCCGCAGGCCATTGTTTGGAATGGATTTCTACCTTTTGGAAGGCTGCCGGAACAATCCCATGCCACGCCATCTAGCGAAGAACAAACCGCGCCATTCACCAATATTGAGTAAAACATGTTCTTTACAAACATCAAGTTTTGTATTTGCCTGTCGACTGGGTTCTCTGGTATATTTCTAGTAATAACTGGCGTAAGCTTTTGCCAATTTATTCCGTCGCTTGATTTAATCAAGCCAGAACTCATCGGAACGTAACCAAGATATAGACCATTACCATAGGCAAGCATTGATGGCAACCCGAATGATTGGATATTCGATATTTGCGCTTCGCCAGTCTTTGCCGACACCTTCCAAAGTGAATCCGAAGCCTCAGCCAAAAAACTATGTCCATCAAATACCGGAGCGATAAGATTATCAGCATAAACATGCTGGCAGCAAAACATGCTTATTGCGATAGATGCCAGAATTTTTACATTTAAGAATTTTTCGATTTTCATCAGTTCTGTCCCACTGGTTAGACTTCGGATGGTTGCGCGGCCTTGCCGTGTGCCGTGTGTAAACATCGCGGTACGACTGGTCAGCCCATTTGACCAAGCGCTCGGTCATACGGCGCGCATCGTTGACGCCGGGCAGCATATCTCCACGTTTCAATCCGCGTCAGGACTGGCCAGGCGAAACAACACGGAAGAGGTTACACCACCACCGTGTCATGATTGGCAGCCTTCAGCACTTTCGCCGGATCGATCAGCCCATCGGCGATCAGTTTGCCGACGAGCAACTCCAGGTACCATCGACCGTCGCTTTTGCCACTCTCTGCGACCCCAACGACCGCATCGGCCGTCGCCCTGAGCATTCCCGCGACGGCGTTCGCCAGCATCAGGTCATTGAATGGCGACATTGACATCAAAACTGGTGAGTGGGTTTACGTCAGGATCGACGCCATTACGAAGGTCCATCAGTTCGGCGGCGAAACTGGCGAACAGAATTGCATGCTGCGTATCTACCTGAACAACGGCGATACCTAGGTTGTCGCTGGCGAGGATGTCCCCCTATTGCTTCGCGCCATCGGGCGCTGATCTGGCAACCACGCGCGAAGGAACGACGCCAAATCCTGAGCCGCATCCAACCCGACGGCGTTGTACAAAGACGCACGAAATCCGCCGAGACTGCGGTGCCCGTCCAGCCCGGTAAATCCAGCGTCTAGCCATGCGCGACGAAAATCATGTTCCAGCGCGGCATCGCGTAAACGGAAGGCCACGTTCATCGGTGAGCGCGACGCGGGGTCGGCGTGCGGGACATAGAGATCATGGTGCGCGTCCAGCGCGGCATAGGCCGCAGCGGACTTATCAGCATTGATCCGGCCCATGTGCTCGAGACCTCCAACATAGAACCGCAAGCAGCGCAGCACCAGAAGCATCGTGTAGATGGCCATCACCGGCGGCGTGTTGTAGATCGAGCGCGCCTCGATGTGCGTGCGGTAGTCCAGCATCGGCGGCAGCCCGCGCGGGATGCGTGAAAGCAGGTGATCACGCAGCAGCACGATCGTCACGCCCGCAGGCCCCAGATTCTTCTGGGCATGCGCGTACACAAGATCCAAGCCATCCAGGTTCACGGGCCTGGCCAGAAAGTCCGATGACATGTCGCAGACCACGATGCCTTCATCCCTTGGCGGCATGTCCGCGATCTGCGTACCTTCGACGGTCTCGTTCGAGACCATGTGCAGGAATGCCGTCCCAGGCGTGCGCTTGATTTGATCCCAGGTCGGCGCGTACCGGAAACCACCTGGCTGCCCGTCCCAGGCAGTCTTCGCGTCGCAGATCGCACCCGCTTCCGCCGCCGCCTTGTTGCTCCAATAGCCGGAGCGCACCCAGTCCACCGGCGTCTGCGGTGTGCAACCGAGGTTCATGGGGATCATGCTGAACTGCAGGCTGGACCCGCCCTGCAGGAACAGGACATGCCAATCCGTGCTCAGGACGAGAAGGTCGCGAATATGCTTCTCGGCCTCATCAACGACGGCGCGGAACCACGCCGAGCGGCGGCTGATCCCCAGGATGGACAGCCCGACCTCGGGGACGCACTGAACCGCCTCTTGCAAATGGTCGAGCACGACCTGCGGTAGCGCACCAGGTCCGCCAGAGAAATTGTGTGCGTTGCGATGGCGAGCAGAAAAAAGCGCGACACCAGGTTGCCCTGAGCGCCGCGCTTGACTGCGCTCAAGCAAATCGCTGCGGCGCTATGGTTTCATCCGCCTCCACAGCCGGCTTGTGAGGGCTGATAGCTTGTCATGGCCCCACAAGCTAGTGGAGCGAGGCCGGGGCCGTACAGGTAGCCGTTCAGTGCATTGTAAACGTCGTAACCAGCATTCAGCATATCTTGGTTAATGGTACAGAATCCGCCATAAGTAGTAACACCATTACAGCTACTCTGCTGATAAGCTGGATGACCACCTGGCGCAATGGTCACGGATGATGGCGTCAGAGAAAAGGCGTAACTACCACCTACCGTTGAATACACTGCGGTTGACACCTGACTTGGGTATGGTCCTGCAATTGTAACGCCCCCAGTTGGGGAAAGTGCCGTCGCCGACTGGTTGTTGTTAACCGTGAAAGGCAGAAACATCCCGTTCCAGTCGCCAGAACCAGGCACAACCTGCATTTGCGGCACAAAGCTCACTGCAGATTGTGAGAAAGACAGATAACCGGGATTCATGGTGTCGTAATAGCCACTATCATAAATCTGAATCGTCTTTCCGGCGTTTTCCGCCAGGAAGCCGGAAATCGTGTTGCCGCCGCCGGGCGCCCATGGCATGGCAAGTGGACTTGTCACGGCCCCAACATTCGGCACCAGGGTCGAATCCGCAGTGCCGATGTTGCCTCCGCAGCCCATGCCCATCTGGGAGGCGCCAGGAATGCCGCACAGGCTCGCCGCTTCGACGACGCGCACGCCGGGGCCGAACGCCAGGGCCAGCGCCGTGGCGATAAAAAGTTTATTGAGTTTGAAGGCTCGCATGATCAACTCCAGTCGGGGATGCAGTGCGCGCAATGCGTCACAGGCCAAGGCCATTATTTCCTGGCGGCTGGGTGTTTTGTTCGGCGATTCGTGGCGATTTGCTGGAGCTTTCGTTGGGCTGTGGCGGCGCAAGCATCTGGTGCTGGTCGAGCGCATCAAGCTGGGGCCGACGCGTGCAACCGGCAGAGGAGCATGACTCAGAAAGAAGGGGATGAGTCAGGCCGGATTGTGGGACTTGAGCCAGTCCTTGAGGGCGGCGTTGATGCGCGACTGCCAACCCGGGCCTGCCGCACGAAAGGCCTCCAGCACCTCGCGATCGAACCGGATCGTGGTGGATTCCTTGTTGCTGCCTGCTGGACGACCCGGGCGCTTGTTGACCATCCCGGCGCGCATGTCCTGCGCGTTCAGTGGACGGTCGTCTTCATCCTTGCCATCCCAGATGAAATACCCGCCGGGTGGCGGCGTTTTGATGGCTTGGAGGATGGCCGCCCGATCACTCGGCTTCTTGGCTGAGCCACGCATGGTAGATCTCCGTTTCGGTTGCACTGGCGAAGCGAAAGCTGATGATGCGCGTGGCGCCTTCGCGCTCCACGTGGACCAAAGACAACACCGCCAGACGTTGCATCACATAAGAAAACGACTGGGTGCGCGTTTCGCCGCCGCGGTTCACCAGGACGTCCAGGCGGTACCAAGACTGTTCCAAAAATCTTGTTCACATCTGACCTTTGGATTTTTCCGCACTCCGTTGACGCGGCGTGAGCCGCCCAACTGGAGCCTCTTGACGCTCAGTTGCGCCGGAGGAACGCGCCAGCAGAATCCGCTTGACCTGCGTGTAGGGCGTCCAGCGCCCGATCTCGCGGTCATGCAGCCTGCCCAGCACATTCCGCGCCGCGTTGGCATCCGCCTGCATGACGTCCCCGTTCGCACGGTAAAACTTGTCGCCGACGCGGCGGCCTTCGAGCCGCCCCGTCACCGAGTCCATTTGCGACGTGTAGGCGGCGTTGACCACCACATGGGTGGCGCCACGCTGCGCACAAACCTCATCCAGCGCCTGGGCCAGAACACCCTTGGCCCAGGCGCTCATGCGCCGGTTGAACCGGCGCCACTGCACCTTGCCGCGAATGGGCGAGGTCAGATCTTCGGAAACCACCAGCGCAGCCTTGTCGACGACCTGGTGTGCGGACTGATAGGCCAGCGTGCGTAGCCGCTGCTGCGTGCGCGTCCTGCGCCCATCCATCTTGACGCGCCCCAGGTTGTGTGCGCGGATGCGATCGGCCTTGGCGACGCGTCCGGCGTCCCGGTGCGCTTTCTCCAGCGCATGCAGCCTGTTGCGCGCCTGGCCGGTGCGCGAGACCTGCTCGCTGTAGGCGCCAAGAACCGTGCCGAACCCCGCGCCATGCTGCGCGCCGTCCGACGTCGTGAACGCTTCCGTGTAGCCTTTGTCCACGCCGAGTTCCTGCGTCCCGCATGGGCGCCCTGCGGGCTTGGTCGTGGCGTAATGCATGTCCACCTGCCCATCGTCACGCAGGATGATGCGCAGGTTCTTGCCACGCAGATCGACGTGCGTTCCATCGCTGGTCGTGGTCAGGCGCAGCGCTTGCCCGTATAGCGACGCGATCCGCACCGTCACGACCAGCCGCCCGTCCACCACGGCCTCGTGATGCTTGTCGGATCGGACGATGAACTGGTTGCCAGCGCGCGAGACGCCGTGCCGGAAGCGCTTGCGCATCTGGCGGTGCAGATAGCGGTCGTCCAGCCAGCGATCCTGACGCAGCAGGGCGTCGAGGCGCTTGCGTTCGGCAACGTCCGCCCCGCGCCGCGCGATGGACTGCCGCACCCGCGCGGCCGCCGCGGCCTTGTAGGTCAGGATGTCGTGGATCACGTCCTTGGTCGTTTCCGCCCGGATGGTGCCGTCGACGTCCAGGCCGGCATACCACCCCGCCGCCGTGATCTGGCGGCGCACATCCGCCGCGCTTTTGCCCACGGTGCCCAGCGCGCCCAAGCGCCGCCACAGATCGGCGCGCAGAAAGGCCGTTGCCCTGCCAATGCGCGCCAGCGCTGCGGCGTCCGAGACTTCAGCGCGCAGCGTGCGGGTGACCGTGGTCATGACACGAGATCCTTCGCATCCTTGATGCCGGGGTAGTCGTGCTGGAGGGCTTTCTTGTATTTGCGCATGCCGTACAGACGGCAACTGAACGTGTGGACGATGGCCAGCAGGTCTTCGACCATTTCCTGCTCGGGAGACAGCGATTCCTGGTTGACGACGATGATCTCGCAGCCTTGCTCGCGGGCCAGATGATCCAGCAGGTCGAAGCCGAACCGCACAAGGCGGTCCTTGTGCGCGACCAGCACTTTCCCAATCTCCCCGCGCCCGATGCGGTCGAGCAGATCGAGGAAGTGTTTGCGCCGGAAGTTCATGCCACCGCCGACTTCCTTCACCCATGCGTCGACGGCGATCGCTCCACTCTGGCAGTAGAGTTCCATGGCGGCAACCTGCGATGCCAGATCGGCCTTTTGGCCGGCGCTGCTGACACGGCAATACACCACGGTCAAGCGGCGCTCCGGCGCACCACCCAGCATGGCACGGACATCGGATTCGTCGAAATAACGGTGCCCGGATGGCAGCCGCTTGGCGACCAGCTTGCCCTCGCGCTCCCAACGTCGCACCGTGCTGGGCGAGCGGCCAATGCGTTTGGCGAAAGCGTCGATACGGTACTTGTTCATAACAGACTATTCTACGCAGATGTAGATAGATTTCAATGAACAGTTAAATGCTCCAGCACCTCGTGGGCTTGCGCAAAGTCCAGCCCGTGTTTGCGCAGATTGGCCGCCCGCTTGGCTTCGTCCCAGATCAGGCATGTTGTCATGGTCATTATTGTAGTAACGAATATCGGATTCTTCAAGGTGGCCGATCGAGACGCGAACGCCTGGCAAAACCGGGCAGGCAGCACCGAAACAACCGTCGCCCGGATGCAGTCATCCGCGTTCCATTCCGAACTGTTGGAGGCAGGGCTGGATGGACCCAGTGGGCGATGCGTCGGCTCGATCTTCCAGGTGGCTGCGCACGCATCAGGGCCGCCAATCTCTCAGGATCCATGCGCCATCTTTTGCCGGACGACTGTTCAGGTAGCGGCATGCCAATGTTCAAGGCCGTAGTAAGCCGCGCGATTTGCCAAGAATTTGCGGCTTGTGCCGGCGCCATCGCGGGGGAGAATGTGTTGAGGCGGCGCACGCCGCCACGTCAAACACATTTCTGGGGCTCCTATGCTCGGCAAACATTTTCAACCGTCACGCGCAGCAATGCTTTCGGTCATGCTGCTCCTGCCGGTGCTGCTCACCGCCTGCGGCGGAAACGCATCTCACGCCGCGGTATCAGGGTCATCCATCCAGGAATCCTATGCCGCTGTCTCGGCGGCGTTCACAAAAGCGCAGGCGAACGGGGCCGAGCCTGTCCTTGACACATCCAGCAGCCTTGTCGGTTCGCAGGGCCTCAACGCCAACGGCATCCGCCCCGATATTCAGGCCTGGATCGATGCGCAGCCGTATTCGGCCAAGCAGAAGGCGGCCATGGTGCAGGATGCGCAGGCCACCCAAGAGTCCATCCTGATCGACCTGTCGGTGCCATCGAATCTGCAGTACGAAGACCGCATCATGATGAATGCCGTGAATTGCTTGGGTGATGAATTACCAAGTAATTTCGATGTGATCGGCAACCAAATTGAGGCGTTCACCATGAATACATACCAGCGATCTTTGCAATATGAAAAATTCAACGCGGCGGTGAATGGAACAACCGACACGCTTCCCAATGGAAACACATGCAATTTCTAATATTCTGGCTCGAGTTCTGCAACGCATTGCATTTGAACGCCGCCCTATGCGCCGATCTCTCCTGGAATCCGGATTTGCAGGCCTAAGCCTTGTGATGGTCATTGGCGGGGCCGTCAATGACGGAATGACGTTTTTCCTCAACGCCATTCCATTCGCTTTATATCTTTTTGTTTTCGCGCTTCGCCGCGGAAAAATTTACGCATGGTTTGTTTCGGCATTCTTTGTCGCATGCCTGATTGCGTCGATTTATAAATTCGACATTCCATTTTTGTACCCGATCCTTGGCCGCAATGTCGAGACTGACACATCTGGGTACGTCGTTGGTGACGGATCCCATTCGTTTTGGGCTTCAAAAAAAGAAGTTTCCATATTCCTGAAGCCCGTTGCTGGGCAGCCTATCGACAAAATATTATGCGCAGTGCCAGCGCACTCAAAATTAAAAGTCGTGAGGATTTTTGAGAAAAGTTGGGATTTCGGCTTCGGCCCGGGTGCTATTGCTCGATACCCTGGATGTTCAGAAGAATTTCAAATCGATGGTAATGACGCAGAGCCGTTGAACAGTCACATCAAAACTACCCTACCTTTCGCCAATCCTGCGACTCATTTTCTTGGCGAGTTTATGATCTACCCAATAATCCCATTTTTTATATTTTCGGCAGTCTCGTCAAACCCAACATTGCTGGCATATCTCGCGCTTCCTGTCATCTTGTTTTTTCTTCTTAGGTGCCGCCGGTAATTGGTCGGTTCTTACAGAATCTGAGGCCGCGGCATTTCGCTGCGATCACCGCGCCATCGCTTCAAACCGGCGCAGGCCGCGCGTCAACGTCCGTTTTCAAGCGCCGCCACAGTCCGCGCGTCGAGCGCCCCCGTGGTAGGCAGTCCGCGGGCGCGTTGAAAGGCCTGCAAGGCGGCCCTTGTGTGCGGCCCCATCTGACCATCGGCCGCGCCAGCGTCAAACCCTAGCGCATCGAGCCTGGCCTGCGCCGCGCGCAGCGACATGGGTGAAGGCGCAACAGGTGCGGCGGCCGGGGCTGCCACAGCTTGCCCGCCCGCAGCCGGAGTCGGCGATGCGCCAAATGGAGTCGACGGCGCGAGCGGCGTCCCAGCCTTGGAGCAGGTCGCGGGATTCGTCATCCCCATCGACAACAGGTTGCCGCCGTTGATCTGGCAGTGGTACTGCGCGCCATTCGCGGCCCGAAAGTCCGCGTAGGTATTCGTGCCGTCGGTGTGGCGGTCGAGCAGCGTAAGGCCGCTCGCCGGCACGCCGATTGCTTCAGCGCTCTTGGCGGCCAGGTCGGCATCCGACAACATATTGGTTTTCTGCGCGATGGTTGAGCACGCGGCGCAGGCGATGGAAATGAGTGCGATTGGAGCGAGTTTCGTGATTCGCATGGGATGATTTCTTGGCGGAAGAGAAAGGATGCAGTTGATTTTTACACAATTACGACGCGTTCGGCTACCGCAGTCAACCCGCGTTGCGTCGTCGTGTACGATCCGTCTCGTGTGCGTATTGAGTTGATTTACTTCCCAAATGGCGCTGCAACCTTGCAAAGAGTGCGAAAAACCGCTGAGCAGCAGTCTCCCGATGGGGCAGGCGTGTCCCCAGTGCGGCAATCCCGATCCGCTCAACAAACGCCGCGACAACAACATCGGCCTTGCGGCGCTCGTCCTCGTAGGACTTGGAATCGCATGGTGGAAATTCCCGGCGTTCTTCGACAGCGTGCTCCACAAGCTTTTCCAGTAAGAGCAGATCGGCTCGGTTTTTCCGGTTTGCGCCGATAAGCGATCGAGACTCGAACGGCCGCATGACGAAGCTCAGGCCGAGATCTGGGTGCATGATGCCTTCGATCCCCCATTGCTGACACAGCAGGCCTGCCCTGTGCGCAGCCTCGAGAATCCGTTGCAGCGTCTGCGCCAGTCCTGGCTCAGCGTGGAAATAGACGTATGGATTGCGCGCCGCCCGCCACGGCGACCAGACGTGGCCGTGGCACGATGCGATGCAGGAGATCCCATGCTTGCCGTGCATGACGAGCACAAGGCCTCGTATGCCGCCCTCCACGACATGGGGTTGCGCGCGAGGGTCGGCGACGCAGGCGGATCGAATACGTCTCGCGCGCAACGCATCCGAGTCCCGCCTGTCTATCGTGCGAAAAAATCCCGACATGTTCGCACCTCGCTCGACCGCTCAGTTGTACTGGCAATAGGTCTGCGCAATCGCATATCCAACCAGCGGATTGCCATAGCCGTCGACCATATTGACGGTCCACGACGACCCATTATTGGTCGCCGAGAAGTTCCAGGAACCTGAGGTGTCGAGTTTCCAGCCCCCAGGTGCGATGACGATCTTGTCGGAGCCCCCTGAAAGACAGGCTGGCTGGGCTACGACTGTTCCGTTCTGCACCAGGAACGACCCCATGCCGACCATGCCGCCCATACGCGCCTGAATCGGCTCCCATGCGCCGCCCTGGCAGATCAGACCGTTGCCGCTGGTGTCCTGCCCCATGCCGCCCTGGGTCCCGCAAGGCTGTCCGACCGAACCAATCGCGACTCCGGCCGGAAGCCAGACCCCACCCTGGCAGGACATCAGTTGACCGGATGGCGTCGCAGAGATCGAGCCTTGAGCCACCGAGCATGCTCCGCCGTTGACGGCTGTATTGCCGGGTAGGACCGCAAGACTTGCCTTGACGAAGCCTGTGCTGTCGGCGGAGAACGCATTCCCTCCGCCAACCGTCAACGACTGATTGGCATTGGCCGTGTTGCCCTGGATCTGGCCCGCCGCATTCATCGACGCAGCGACATTGCCGCCGGTGCCCGCTCCGATCGTTCCGGAGCCATAGACGTCGCGCGAGATCACGCCACCCCACCAACCTGCGGGTAAGTTCGCTTCACTCTGCCCGGCTGCCTGGATCTGCCCCATGCAGTGGCCGTCAGCGTCCAGTGTGCAGGCTCCCGTCTGCGCGGTTCCCGCCGGACCTGCCGTGATGTTGCCGTTGGCGTTGACCGTCTGCGCGTTGTTGAGGTTGTTGCCACCCATATCCAGATTCGTCTGCATCTGGTTGAGCTGCGGCTGACCTGTGATCGCCACGCGGTAGAGGTAGTCCTGATTGAGTGCGCCGGCGCTGTTGAACGCCAACAGCGCGGTCACATGGCCCGGCGTGATGCCCGTGTAGTTCGCCGTGCTGACCGTCCAGCCGCCATAGGCCCCGCAGGCCTGACTGGTCGAGCAACCCGGCACGGACAGGGCACCTGTTCCGCCACCAACAACGCCGCCTTGCGCGCCGGACTGAGAAGCGATGCGGGCCGCGTCCTTGCCGTCGATCATGGATCCGCCGGCCGATGCGACGAGAAGCTGCAATTGCCCCGTTGACGGCTGCAGCGCCTGGACCTGCCAGGTCTGCCCGTAGGGGTTGGTCGAGCCGAAACCTGGTGGCAAATACCCATCGGTGATCAATGTGGCGAGGCTGACGGTCGTTGGCGACGTTGCAGACGTGGAGCCGACAAGCGACTGGTAGTTCGCCTGGGCATAGTTCGACGCCGCCGACGTGATTTCCGCCAGTTGCTGAGCCGCAGACGACGACAGAATCACTTGCTGGTTCTGCTGCGCCGCATAGAACAGCGTCGGCATCAAAATGGCCATGGCCACCAAGGCGAAGAGCATTGCGATGGGCATGAATGTTCCTGTTGGAATGGGTTCAGGGGGATCAGGGCGTCACAATGTCGAAGACGATCGCGCCACTCGGAATCGGCTGCGGCTTGCAGGCGTATGTGAACGATCCCGTTGTGGCATTCCAGGTCGGTCCGCTCAGAAATCCGTACTGGCAGGTCGGCTGGATTGGATTGACGCAGGAGTATTGCCAGGCCAGATTGACCCAGTTCGGCCCTGAGGCGTACCCATACTGACAAGTCGGGACCGGTGGCGGCACGATGCAGGTGTAGCTCCACGATTGGCTGCTCGTGTTCCACGTCGGCCCTGACGAGTAGCCGTACTGGCATGTCGGCACCGGGGAGGGCACGACACAGGTGTAGGAATAGGACGATCCATTCCACGTCGGCCCGGTGGCGAATCCGTATTGGCAGGTGGAGGCTGGCGGCGGTGCCGGGACGCAGGTGTACGTCCAGGTGGACCCCACCAGGGTCGGTCCCGTGGCGAAGCCATACTGGCAGGTCGAGGCCGGTGGCGCCGGAGGTGAATTGCAGCTATAGCTCCAGGACGAGCCCGTCCATGTCGGGCCTGACGTGTAGCCGTACGCGCAGGTTGGCTGCGGCGGTGGCGTCACGCAGCTATAACTCCAGCCCGAACCGTTCCAGGTGGGGCCGGAGGCGAACCCATACTGGCAGGTTGGCTGCGGAGGCGGCGTCGTGCAAGTGTAATTCCATGCACAGGTTCCCGAGTTCCAGGTCGGGCCCGAGGCGAACCCATATTGGCAAACCGACGAAGATGGCGCCGGCGTCTGGAGGCAGCCCCCACCTCCCCACACTCCAGCATGAACCGGGCTAGAAATCGCAAACAGGGCCGAGCACGCGGCCAGTGCGACAACAATGCGTTTCAACAAGGTCATGGCATGCCCCTCAGAACGGCGCGGCCACGATCTGGCCGTCGAATTGGTTGACCAGGGTGTTGCCCTGCTTCACGTAAATGCCCGACAGGTCGCCGCTCAACTGTGTTTTCAGGCCCGGGATGAGCACGGAACCGCTGGCGTTGCTGGGCGGAGAGGTCCAGACCACGAGATGTCCTCCCATGACCGCGGCGCCGTACTGGATACCGTTCTGACTGAACACGCCATTCGCGCCGAGCAGATTGCTCCATGGGCCCATGTACTGGCCTAGCTGGGCGTCGGTGATCTGGCCTGAAAAGCCGTTGTTGTTCTTGACGAACGTTTGCGCCGCTCGCTCGTAGGTCGTGAACCACGCCGCCTGCGCGTTGTGCGCGGCGGCGATCGGCTGAGGCTTCGTGACGAATGCCGACGTCGAGATCACGGCGATACCGGCAGCGATGGCGAGGAGAAAAACGAAAGCGATCGGCATGGTCAGGCCCTGGTGACGCAATGAGCGACGGCAATCCGACGGCTCTGCATCAGCAAGGTTATGGAGTCTGTCGCCCAGCGGCCCCTCGAAAACATGCGAAATGTGGCTGGCATTCAGCGGCGCTGGCGCATGGCGCTGACCAGGGCGATCCGAACGAACGCAGGCTTGAGCCACGCATACATCCTGTCGGCCCATGAAAACACGCAGGATGCCGCGCAAAAAAACGCTGACGCCACCCACATCAGCAGCATCATGCTGTCCCTGGTATGCAACGACCAGACCGCCAACGCGGCACAGATCGCCGTCAACGCGGCGTCTATTTTCCGCAGGGGCGTCATGCGGCGACTCCAACCAGCATCAGGTTGCGCTGGCGCTCGATGTCCATATTCAGCGCGGCGACGTTGCCGTCGCGGATCTTCATGCGGATCGGCTCGTCGTCCAGGAACAGCGCATCGGCCTTGAGCACGCGATCTGGCCCAGCCACAGCCGAGAGTTTGTGTTCCAGGCGCAGGGAGACGACAGCGCGCAAGGCCGACGCGATTTGTTGGGCGCCCGCCAGCAAGCTGATTTTGCCAACCGCCTGATTGATGTTGTCGGCGTGAATGGTGGCAAGCACCAGCAACCCAGAGTTGGCTGCCAGGCATGCGGCGCGCGCGGCCGACTCTTCGCGAATTTCGCCGATGTAAAAGATGTCGGACGAGGAGCGCAAGGTGTCCATGAGCACGCGCATGACGTCCCGGTCGTCGTCGATCTCTTCCTGGTAGCACTGCCCCTTGCCGTGCGGGCCTTGCAGGTTGTACTCGACGGGGTTCTCAGCCGTCCACGCGAATCCGCCAATCTGGATGAGCCGGTCGACCATCATCGACGAAGCCGCGGTTGTTTTCCCCGAGCCAGGACTCCCGGCGAAGATCACCATCCCGCCGCGCAGGCTGGGGAGCCTCAGCTTGCGAATCAGCAACGTTGGCAGCCCGAGCGACTCGAAGTTGCGCAACTGGCTGTCAATGCGTCGCGCCACAAAGATCGGGCCTGCTGGCGTGTCGCGACGCTGCACCCGCATGGTTATCGGCCCAGATCCCCAGGTCATCCGGAATCTGGTCGCCTTGTGCCCCAGCATGTCCGCGCGCATGGCGTCGATCTCCGCCCATAGATCTTGCGGTATCACGCAAAGCTCAAGGTTATCCCCCACCCGTTTGTAGCGTGAGAGGGACGGCTGCAGATCCACCGCCAGATCCGCGAAGACAAGACCTGCAAGATCGCTCACCGAAGGCACCGAGAAGCCCCGGCGTTCAGGCCGGGGAGGTCGAGGGGAGGCCGCGTAGCGGCTTGCAGTCGTCTTTCGCATTTAACGGTCGTAGAATGTGAGGCATGAAATCCAGGTGGACGTTTCGCTGCTACCCGACACCGGAACAGGTCGAGCACCTGAACCGCACGTTCGGTTGTGTGCGATTTGTCTGGAACTGGGCGCTTCGCATGCGCAGTGACGGGTTTCGCAACGGCGAGCGCATCGGATACCCGGCCACCGACAAGGCGCTGACCGCGCTCAAAGCCATGCCGGAGCATGCGTGGTTGAACGAGGTGTCCAGCGTGTGCTTGCAGCAGGCGCTGCGCGATTTGCAGGTTTCGTTCTCCAACTTCTTCGACAAGCGCTCCGCCTACCCGTCCTTCAAGCGCAAAGAGGCTCGGCAGTCCGCGAACTACACCGAGCGCGGATTCTCTTTCGACCCGGCGACGCGGACATTGAAACTCGCCAAGATCGGTCAGGTGAAAGTGAAGTGGTCGCGCAACGCGATCCCGCACCCGTCCTCGTTGCGGCTGATTCGCACGGCCAGCGGCAAATACTTCGTCTCGCTGGTCGTGGAGACGCAACCCGCCCCATTGCCGCAAACCGGCGAAGCGGTCGGCATCGACTTTGGCGTGGCGCGGCTGGCCACGCTGTCCAATGGCGAGCGCATCGCCAACCCCAAGCACGGCGCGAAGTGGCAGCGGCGACTGGCCTTCTACCAAAAGCGCCTGGCGCGCTGCCAGAAGGGCAGCAAGCGTCGCCTGCGCGTCAAGCGCCATGTGGCACGTATCCACGAGAACATCGCCAACAGCCGCAGCGACACGCTGCACAAGCTGAGCACGAACCTCGTGACCCGTTTTGATGTGATCTGCGTCGAAGACCTCAACCTGCGCGGCATGGTCAAGAACCACAGCCTGGCGCGCGCGGTGAGCGACGCATCCATCGGGGCGGCCATCCGCATGATCGAGAACAAGGCCGAGAGGTACGGAAAGACGGTGGTCAAAATCGACCGCTGGTATCCGTCTTCCAAGACTTGCTCGGCATGCGGGCATCTCGTCGAAACCATGCCGTTGAGTGTGCGAGAGTGGAAGTGCCCGGAATGCGGCACGGCCCACGATCGCGACGCGAATGCAGCGGCGAACATCTTGGCCGTGGGGCACACGGTGTCTGCGCATGGAGGGACCGTCAGACGGTCGCGGGCTACGGCCAGCGAACGCAAGTCCCTGCGAAGTGCGAACCGACAAGGCGATGGTCATGTTGCATGATCCTTGCTGTTGGAATCTCCGTCCTTCAGGGCGGGGAGGATGTCAAGAGTTTTTTGCGAAGACGAAATCGATGGTGCCGCCATTCATGTTTGCGCACCACGACTGTGCGGCGGCTGGCGTCGGCATCTGGTTGTTCTGCGTCAGCCAGGAACCAGGACTTCCGTAAATACCCCAGGCTGGCACATCGGTGACGATCTGAATGCAGGAGGCCAGTTGGAGACTGGATTGACCTCCGGCGCCGAGAACGACAGCGAAACTGTTGTTCCCAAGCGGAGAACTCACGCTTTGCCCCGAGACGACATCCACGCCGCCATACGGCGTCATCGCCAGATTGTTTCCACCGCATCCGCCCGACGGAAGCATGGCCGGTGGATAGACATTGCCTTGGCAGGCGACCGCTGGAGTGAGCGACGAGAAATCCGGGGATGTCCCATACAGGGACTGGACATTGCTCGCCGCCATCCCAATCTGGGACTGCACATTCGACGCGGTTCCAGCCGACAGCAATAGTTGCCCAGCGTAGATGCCTGCGGCCACGATCAACGCGATCACCACGACCGCGAAAATCATCATGATTGGCATGATAAATTTTCCCTATGGGTTCTGGTGAGCCAGGATTGAGATGCGCTGCGCCGATGGGGATGCCCCACATCGGCGCGCTTTGGGCAACGATCAGTCGGACGATTTCGTGAACACGAAGGCCACCGAGTTTTTGGGATTCACGCAAGCGGTTGCGGCCTGCGTTGGCGTCACGGCGGTGTTGTTGACCGCGATCGGCGACCCACCGACGAACGAGCCGGACGTGCCGACGTCGGAGCCGATGTAGGCACTTGCCGCGGTGATGCTGGTGGCCAGCGCTTGGCAGTCCGTGGCGCTGATGCCGTCGTACTGCACGACGAAGCTCGGGGCTGGCGTCGCGCCAGCCGCCCCACCATCGAGGATGTCAACCGCCCCTCCGAACGGATTCACCGCGCTCGTGGTGCTGGCGACCATGTTTTTGGGCAACATCCCGGCGCTAATGGCGCCAGCCGTCGTGAGTCCCGTGAACGTGGCTTGATTGGCGTACAGCGCTTGAATCTTGGCTGCGATGGTGCCGATCTGTGTTTGGGCGGTCGATTGATTGCCGCCCCCGAGTAACTGTTGTCCGCCGAAGATACCGGCGACAATAATGAGCGCGATCACCACGACCGCGAAAATCATCATGATTGGCATGGAAAACTCCCGTGAATGTTGGATGCAACGAGTGGTATCGGCCGCTGTGTTGGCCTGATGTCATCGTTACAGACACAGGTGTGTTTTCTTGCCTGAAAAACTGGTTATTTCGCCCCGCTTTTGGATATCGAGATGGTCAATTCCAGCAGAGAAAAAGCCCAGCGAAACGCGATGGTTTCGCTGGGCTTGCTGTGGGATCGAAGTCTCTTGGTGGCTAATGTTGCGATGAAATGACGGTTTGCAGCGCGTTCATGCCGAGCACGACCGCCACAATGACCAAATTGACCGAGATATTGAAAACCGCGCCGAACGCCTTGATCGACGCGACGATTTTCTCTTCCGACTGTTCCAACCACTCCTGGCCAAGTTTTCGCACCAGGTCTGGAAAATCCTTGAAGTTACTGAATGCCTGAATATCTTCAATCAGGGACGTGTCCGGGAATCCATAACCAGCCTGGGTCAAGGCCGGGCCAATCTCGAACCCGTTGACCACATGCACGGCGGCATCGTCGAGACGCCGCTTGAGCCAGGGCGGGGCATATTCCGATTGCATGCGCAACGCCTGCACCACCGGCACCCCGGCCTTCAGGAGGTTGGAAAACCCGACAACCCACCCGGCACCCTGAATCACGCGATAGATGCTCCAAGGCGGCACCCTGTCGAAATACTTGCGCCAGCCCCCAGCCCACCGACTCATGGTGGCAAGGGTCACCACCCAGAACAGGACAAAGGCAGCCAGCAGCCAGATCATCAACCCACTCGTGGCGAACCATCCCATGGGGATCAGTGGCTTGGCTGCTGCTGGCCAGCGGTTCAGGGGGAGTGCCTGCTCCATCGCAGGGACCATTTGCGACCCGATCACATAGATCAAATAGAAGCCCACGCCGGCAAACAAGGCCGGGTCGAACAATTCGGCAATGATCTTGGCGCGCAAGCGCTTGACGACCTTGCCAGAATCGATCGTCACCCGGAGCACCTCATGCAGTTTTCCGGAAACCTCGCCAGCGTTGATCAGCGCCAGATCACCCTTTGGCGCCCAGTTGGCGATGGCTTGCGTAAAGGTCGCCCCGTTCTGGATTTTTGCGGCGATGTCCGACAGCGCCAAAACATCCGGGTCGCCGCTCCAGGCGCCAAATCTGTTTTGCGAGCGATCACGCAACAGTTTTACCGCCTGCAGGATCGGCATGCCGTTTTCGATCATGGCGGCCATGCGACGGTAGAACGCTTCACGCTTTTTCCCGCCCCATGTGTGGCGCGCCATGCGCATCCAGAAATTTTCCAGGATCATCAGTTTGCGCGGGAAACCTCGGCGTTGACGCCGGGGATGGATAGCGCGGCGTGCGAAGCACGCCCCTGTTCCCGCTCTCCTTTCGAGGGTTGCGCTACGGTGGGTTGGTGGTGATAGCCGTAGCCATCACCGCGCTGCATCCGGCGGCAGTGGCGGTGTCCGATGCCCTGAACCACACCATGTGCTGTCTGTATGTTGAAACTTCCGGACGCGCGCACTGCGACACGCCCGGCGTAGGTTCCAGCCTTCGCGCCGGTCGGCACGGTGGCGCGCACAAGATCGCCGGTCTGGAACCCGAAGTGGTGTTTCTTACGTGTCAGGAACCCCCGCGGAAAACCAAACTTGTTCAAGCGCGTGCGCTGGTACGAACCACGTCCCGTCGCTTTGACCGCAAGCGTCGGCACGCACCAGCCTGTCACCGCATCGACAACGCCAACGCACGTGGCGTCCAGGGCATGGGTCTTGGGGATCTGCATCCGCGTGCGATTCCACTTCGTGCGCCCGCCCGTGCCCGTCTCCACCGGAAGTCCGGTCGCCTTGAGCGCGGTGAACAGCGCCAAACGGGTTGCGTTGATGGCCGCAGCGTCGCGTAGCGGCGCCTTGGCCTGCGCCAAGACACGCGCCAGGCGCTTGGGGTCGTGGGCGAGGAACTCACGCACTTCGCGGGTTCCTTTCTCCTGGTTGCAGTCCTCGCAGGCCAAGGCCAGGTTGCTGATGCGGTTCGATCCACCGCGCGCCTTGGGGACAATGTGTTCGACCTGCAGCGGCACATTCGTGACCTGGCAGTAGGCGCAGGTGCGATGCCATTTCTCCAGCAGGTACTCACGCACCTCGTACCCGGCAAGCGTCCCCTGCTGGTATTCGACCCCGCTGATCTCCGGGTTCTGCAACGCCTGCGTGTCGAACCGGACGAGTTCCTGGCTGATCGCCGTCACCGGCGCCCAGCGCTGAAGCCTGCGCACCCAGGTCATCGTCGTGTCGACGCGGTGTTGCAAGGATGGAGCGAGCCAGCCATCAGGGCGTGTGCGGTTGTCGAAGCGCGGTGCGCGGTGGCGCAGGTTGGCGCCGCGCCGACGGCGGCGAAACGCCCGGCGTGCGGTGAGAGCGTCGCGGATCGCGTGGCCGCGGTGCGTGAGTTCGATGAGCACCAGCGCATGCGCCGCCTTGCGCACCTCGCCGGTGTCCGCCTCGACAGCCTCGCTCTCGCGCACCAGCGCAATCCCCGTGGTCCTGCTGCCCGGCCCGAGCTTGACGCGCAGCGGCTGCAACACCGAACCCTCCACCGTGCGATCCACCAGGCGGATCGTGAACGGCACGAGCCGATGCACGCGCGCCCGCCCGCGCGCCAGCAGCAGACGCGCACGCTTCTCCGTGCACGGCATCAGCGGTTTCTTCCTTCGGTCCAACACCAACACAGCCATGCCGCTCTCTCCAGATTGAGCCCTTACGGGCCTTGTGACGGGGTCTTGCGACCCGCTCCCCTCGGGAATGTCCCACACCGGCTCCCGTCTTGCGACGGCGACCCGGACCTTCGGCGTTTGACCTTTCGCCAGCATGATCCGGGCCTTGCAGAGCCTGGGACTGAGGAAGCATCCCAGGGTGCGTCTGAACGACCTGTGTGTGACGGTGATCCGTGTCTTTCGACTCCTTTCTCTCCCTGGTCAACCGAGCCTGTCTTGCAACAAGCTCCGGCCTTCAGGCCGGGGTAGTTGACTAAAGTTCCAGTTGATCAGATGTCGTCGGCTGTCAAAGGGCGCAAACCTTCGGCCGGTGGCTCAATAGGACCCAGCACCTCGATGAGTGACCTTGGATCGACCTGTCCGTCCAGGACCTTGAGGATGCCGTGGGTCATCATGTCCAGCTCACAGTTCGACCTGGCCATGTAGTCGGTTCTGGCGCGCATGGGCCCCTGATCGATCATCTGCATCAGAAGATTGACGTCCGTGGGGATGACCTGCGCCACGACGGACCGGCCCGCGTAGCCGCCGTGGCAATGCTCACAGCCGGGCCCGCGAAGCCGTACGCCGGATGCGAACGGCGCCAACGGTGACCAGGCGCGCAAATGGTCAATTTCCTCGCCTGGAATCGACGGGATCGGCCCGCCGTCCCAGGGAGCGCTGCAATGCGGACACATCACCTTGACCAGTCGCTGCGCAATCAGCGACGACAGCAATTTGGGATCGGTCAGGAAGTAGCCGTCGATCCCCATGGCGATCAGACGCTGGGGGATCATGAAAGGATCGTCGACGTGGAGTGTTGTCCAGACCTGGTGCCCGGTGAGCGCCGCGTTGATGGCTTCCCTGGCGGTTTCAAGCCCTCGAACCTCGCCGACCATGATGATGTCGGGGTCCTGACGCAAAGCCGTCTTGAGCATGCCCGCGAACGCCGCGGACTTTTCCTCGTCGGTGTTCGCATTGGCGATGAGGTACTGCCAGACGTTCTTGTGCTTGAACTCGTATTCAATCGGGTCTTCGATGGTGATGATGCGCACCCCATCGCGCACGTCCAGGATCGTCATGATCTCCTGGGAGAGCGTCGTCGATTTTCCGGATCCGGTTGGCCCGGTGATGGGATTGATGCCGACGGTGCGACGCGCCAGCGTATTGAGCACACGAAGTTGTTTTTTGGAATAACCAAGGCGCTCAAGACGTTCGTCGCCCGACGCTTCGTTGCTCTGGGTGTAGAGCAAGCGCGCAGCGAGATTCACGCCGCTGTAAAGCGGCGCGCGCGCGAGGCGGATCCCCGAGAGTCCGAGAGGCTTCCCATCGGGGCCTCTCAGGAGGGATTGGTCAACAATGATGGCGTGCTGGCTTTCCAGATCGCGCACCGTTCCGTCCTGAACCGCCGCCATGCCCTGAAACATGGCGCGGACCATTTGGGCACCTTCAGTTTCCGTGAATTCGGTGCCATCCTCCAGGGAGCCGTTGACCCTGTACTGCACATTCAATGAACCACGGCCATCGGCCTTGGTCAGCGTCATGTGAATATCCGAGGCCTTTTTTTTCACGCCTTCGAAGATGACCTGGCGCACCCGGCGAATGGCGCTGAACTCCGCCGCGTCATTTCCGCCTTCGGCTCCGCGCATCGCCTCCAGGTCCGCCACCGAACATTCTTCGACCTTGACTGAGACGCCTGTCGCGCGTCGGGCCTCATCGAGCCATGATTGCACCGCCGGATGCCCAAGGCGCCCGGAAAGCACGTGCAAGGTCATGGCGTCCAGATGCACGTAAGGCTGGGCCGACTCCGGAATCGAAGGAAGATTCATCGCGCCCATGAGGCGCTCGAGCGTGTCATGCATCTTGCCCGGGGAGACAAACTTTGCTTCGACCAGGATTTCCCCCAGGCGCTTCTCGGGGGATGCGGATTGCAGATTCAGCGCTTGTGCCAACTGATCGTCCGTGATCACGCCATCAAGCACCAGGGCATGGCCCAATTTCTGGCGGTCAACGCTGCCAGGCGGCACTTTGTTCTCGCGAGGTGCTTGCCCCGAGGCCTTGCGCATGAATTGAAACGGTGAGATGGCCATCCGCTCAAACTCCAAGGCGAAGGCGCTGTTTTCCGCGAATCAGGAGCACATGGCTGGCTGTGATCGAGCCAACCTTCCAACCACTCTCGATTCTTTGCCCGGTGACGACGGACCGCTTGCGACCAGCGGCGTCACGGATTTCGGCCGTCAGGTGTCCGTTGTAGCCGCTGATTCCGACCAACCTCCAGCCATGGGTTGAAGACCCTGCGTCCATTTGGAATGCGCCAGAGCGCGCGGCTAACTGAGGGGGCGTCGTGTCGCCTGGACCCGAATTCTGACTGGCCTTCAGGATGTCGGCCTTCAGTCTGGCGGCCTCGGCTTCGGCTTTGAGGACCGGGATTTCCGAGAGCACCGCTGCCAACTTGGTAGCCTGAGTCGCCTGCGAAGCAGTTGGAGCTAGGGGGGCCGAAGGTTCCATAACCTTGGCCACTTGCGCTGGCTTTTGGATCTCCCGTGGCGCTTGAATGGCGGCAATCATGGGCTGTTCGCCGACCACGGGCGACTTGATGGCGGACGGCACCTTGATGGTGATCGGCATGGGCTTGACCACGGTTGGCGCAAGATGCGGTATCTGAGGCTGCAAGGCTTGCACGCCGATCACTGGAATGGGGTTCGCCATGGATGACTGAGCTGCGGCTGCGGCAAGGGCGAGCAGGGAAAAATGCGATTTACTGAACATGAACGACTCCAGTCAAAGATCCGGGTTGTTGGGAAGGCATCGGCGTTGCGGGCGCGACCGGTTGGAAACCTCCCCCTTCAGGGGGATCATCGGACACGGGAGAGGCGTAACCTCTTCCGTTGTTGTTTCGCATCGGCGTTGCGGGCACGGATTGAAACATGACATACATCGCGCCGGACAAGGTCCACTTGGATCCGTCCCAGTTCACGCGCGTCCAGCGCAGACCAGGTATTGCGCCTGACGGCCCTTGCATGCCGAACGCCCATGGCGGCGCAGGCACCTCGACCCCAACCGTCCATATGGCCCATGGTGGCGGTGGCGGTGTTTTACCTTCGTCCGATGCGGTCTTCGCGCTCGGTTGAGCCGCTGGCGACGTCATGGAAAGCGCCAGTGGCAGCGCCAATGACTGCGCCATGCTGCGGATGGCACGCTCAGCAGGGTCACGCTGGAGAAGCGGCCCCGAATCTGGCTTGAGCATGTTTGACAGGGGCGCCGTGCCTTGTACCGTGTCACCATTGTTGGTGAGCGTCCCCGCAGGCGTGTTCAGATCGTTGCCGCCGACGCGCATCCATGACAGGCTTACCGAGCCCGATCCGCCGGGATTTTGCTGACAGGCCCAACTCGACAGCACCCAACCGTCTTGCGCCAGCGGCGTCTGCGCGAAGGCGTTTCCGCAGGCCGAAAGGAAATCCGCCGCCGACGCCAGTTGCGTCCAGGGCAACACTGGGGCTGGCTTCGGCATTCTGGCCTGCATGGCTTGCTCGATCGCGCGCTGCTTCGCCATCGCCATCTGTTGATCGAGTTCGACCCGCGCTTCGTGGCGATGCCAGAGAGATGCACCCGCGAAGGACGCGGCAACGGCAACACTCAAGCCGACGGCTGGCGCCAGCCACGGACGCGCTTGACTGTCAAAGACGGGGGCCGATGCCTTCGATGTGGCAATCAGCTTGAGGATGTCATCGGTGGCTCCATCCACGTACGACCACTCGCCAAGCGAGGCGTGGCGCTCCCTGGCTTTCGCGATCTCTTCCGGCCCTCCGATCAGGTCGCCATCGTGCAGGATCTCCTGGTTGTCGCGAACCGCGATATACCAGTACAGATCATTGCCGAGGTCGAAAATGCCCAGCCACGGTTCAGGCTTGGCGTCGGCCACCAAGGCGGCGAGCGACTGCATGGACACCTTCTTTTTGCCCACATCCAAGGTCGAAAACCCTGTCTGGTGACTTCCCATGCCCGTGCGTCGTTTGCAAACCCAACGCCCCCTGTCTTTCGCGGCCGCGCGCAGCGTCTTGCCGGATGGCGGGCGATCCTCGTGACGCCAGCCCATGCCGACGACGAAGTGGCGTTTGTCGCCAGGCAGTTGAATGATGCGCGATTCGCTCACAGGATCCTCGCCGAGATGACAACCGCCAGAATCGTGTCGCCTCGCTGCGCGTCCACTCCGCCGCCAAGGGCCGCAAAATCGGGGGACCCGATCCCGTTATTGGTGACCGCCGCTGTGTGTTGGCGATAGCCGGTGAGCACAAGCGTCTGCCCCGGTTTGAGCGCCACCGACTGCTCGAACGTCGTCGTGGTGACGTTGGGTAGCTGAATCGTGCTGGTGCCACTGGTTGCGCTGGTGATCCCCAGCAGGTCCGACAGCGTCATGTTCAGGTCGATCATGATCCTTCCGTCCACCACCTTCGGCAAAAACGTCCCGGTGAAGCCGATCGTGACCGAGCCAGGCTGAAGCGCCGTCGTCGACCCGACGGTCGAAGCCAGCGTTGTCTGGCTGGATGCCAGGTAGTTCTGGACGCGAGCGGCTTGCAGCGCGAGCATCTGCCCATTGAGGGTGACACCCGACCGCGACACCACTTGCGAGACATTCCCCAGCGAAGACAGTGCTTGCACGGCGACTGCCGTGCCGTTGAGCGTGCCGCCAACAATGTTCGCCCCGAACGTCATGGGTGAACTGGTGCTGGTGATGTTCGGGATCCCGGCGCTGGCAACCTTGAAGTTGCTGTGGCCACTCGGCGACGACAAAGCGAGCCCAAGATTGAGGCCGTAGTTATCCTCGCGGGTGATCTGCACGTTATAGACATGCACCTCGATGGCAACCTGCTTGCGCAGCATTGCATCCACCCCCTGGACCCAGGTGTTCAGACGCTCGATCTGAGGCGGCGTGCCGGTTGCCGTCAGCGTGCCGAACGATTTATCGATCGCGATTTGCACGCCAGGGCCGGCCACCGCTTGTGCTGTTTGCTGCAAAGACCCCCAATAATTGACCGCGACGGATGTGTTCATCGAGGTCATCCCGCCACCTGCGCCACCTGCGCCACCGGCAGCACCACCCATGGACGACGTCGAGGTCGACATCAAGGTTGAATCGGCGTTTCCAGCCATCCCCGTCTGACCGCCAGCCCCCGTTGACCCGGACGAAGAGATCGACCCCATGGACGACGAGGCAATGGGCAGGCTTGGCAACGTCCATGTCCGCGTTTCGGTGCGGAAGATGGCGATTTCGCTGTTGCGGTAATGCCAGTAGACCCCTTGGCGCGCCGTGATGCGATCCAGGAAGCCTTTCAGATTGCCCGTGTACGAGAAAATTTTCGGAGCCTGCGCCAGGCCGTCGACCATGCCTGCAGACATCGCATCCGACAGCAATGCGCTCGGAAGCGATGGAATGCTCGAAGCTCCCGACGCTGATCCTTTGGTGGTAGGCGCGGATGGCAATGGAATGGCTGCTGGCGCGTGCGCAAACGACTCCGCGCCCCCGGAGGCCCCGAATGAGCCTTGCTCGGCACTCTGATCGACATTGACGTTGACGCCAACATGCGTCATGAGCCAATAGGCGTAATCCTTGATCGACCAGCCGGATACATCCATCTTGAAGACGACCGATTTGTCGAGAATGGCTGGCTGCGCCTTGCTCGATTTGATGGCCTCACCCATCAGCCATGGTGTGCGATGCGTCTCCACCACGTGGCGTGACGCGGGCATGGACTGGTAGGTGCGATGAGCGGCGGCGACGATGCCTTGCTGCGTTTGCCGCGTTTGCGCGATACCGGCGCAACCGGAGAGGCTCATGGCGGCGACGGCGGCGGCCAGGCACGCAGCAAACGAACGGTGGCGAATGTTCAAGATGGTTCTCCCTGTGGCTTATTCGTGTTGGCCAGCCGCGTGAACGACCAGCGTGTGATTGGCGGGGTACAGATCCCCCCGGATGTCGGCGCCGTTTTTCGACAAGGCTTCCAGGACCGACTTGGCGGCGGCCTGGAAATCGTGACCAAACGTCGCGTTTCCAGGGACAACCCAGTCTTGCGGGGCATCCCAGATCAGGGTCCAGCCCGCCTGTTTGGCCCAGCCACGCAACTGATCCTCGATCGGATCGCCGGCGCGCAGGGTGTAGTCGACCATCACGGGTTTTGGCGTAGGGGCTTGTGCTTTGACAGGCAAGATCGCCGCGTCATGCAAGGGTTTGATCGTCAAGCCATTCGCTGAAATCACCGCATAAGCATGAGCCGCACCGATGACGTCTCGCAGCGCATGGAGTCGCGTCCCGGCCGTCCACGCGACCGGCATATTGCCGTCGAGGCCGTCGATGGCGACGTTGCGTGACCCGTCTTTCGGGGCGATACGCAACACCGCGTCGTCCAGTGGGACAGGCCCGCCCGCAGCGACAGCCTGATTCCATTGGGCATATGCCGCCGGAGCAAGGTGAACAGCGACGCCGGTTTGGAGTTGCGCCGTTTGTGCCATCTCATGAACTTCGACCTGTTGCTCGGAAGGACTCGAGGCTGGCGGCTTCACCACCGGCAGCAAAGGGGCTTGCGAGATGGGCGTGGCGACAGCTACGGGCGTGCCATTCGTCGCCACTTTCGGGGCCGATGCCGCAGAGGTTTGCACCAGTGATTTGATCTGGCCTGGCGCAGGTTTCGGCAGCGGATTGGTCACGGCATACCACCGGCCCATGCTGTCCAGGCGAATTTGCGGGTAAACCCCGGCGAACGTCAGATAGGCGCCGTCCTGCGCCAGTTGCATGACATGCGTATGGCCGGCGTCATCCACAGCCACGGCCTGGCTGATCGGCACGCCTGGACGCGCCATGATGTAGGTGGTGGCGCCATCGTCAAAGACTTGCGAGACGACATTCGATGCGGCGCCCAGGCCGTTCCAGAATGTGTAGGGCGTTGGCGCGACCCACGGCTGCTGCGATGCGCATCCAGCCAGCGAGGCGGCCAGGACGATGGCCGAAACAGTGAAAAGACGACGCATGGTTTATTGACTCCGGTAAGGTTGCATGAGCATGTCGCGGCTCACCATGAAGAGGAACGGCGTGCCCGGATCGACGGTCCCGGTCGGCGGAATGTTGAGATTGCGTTGCAGCAGGGTCTGCACGGTCTGTTGCAGCGATTGCGCGAACACGGTGCCCCCGGTTTGGGAACCCGTGGTCCCCATGTTGACCGTGATGTTCTGCTGCGAACTCGGCAGCAGCAGCGATGCCGCGCCGATGATGAAAGAGGCGCCGAACATCTTGAAGAAATGGTTGTTCACGTCGGCCGGCATGCCCGACATGCCCTCGCCGTCCGTGGCGGGAGTCCCAGCCAAGGAGATCCATCGGCCGTCCGGCAGGATCAGGCGCGTCATCGCCACCAGCACGCGCGACTGCCCGACCTTGAAGTCGCTGCTGTACTTGCCGATCAGGATGCTGCCCATCGGGATCAGCAGGTGCTGGGCATTCACGCTGCCGTAGACGTTGCTGGTCACGCGCGCCGTGATGCTGCCCGGCAGATCGGTGTCGATGCCGGAGACGGTGACGGCGCGGATGACGGTGCCCTGCATCAGCACGGGACTGGTATAGGCCGCATGCTCCAGGATTGGAGCGGCCGACTCACCCTGCTGCTGCCCGGCCAGGAAACGCTCGTTCGGCGACTGCTTTTGCGCGTCGGCCATTTGCGCGGCGGCCAGCATGTCGGCGCCGCCCGAGGGTTGTTGCGCGTGGAATTGATTGAGTGCGCTTTGCACGGCGGCCTGCGGATTCATCGCCGCGAGCCTGGCTTTGGCCAGGGCGATCTGACTCTGGATGGATCCATCCGCGCCACTCGCGTCCTGCTGCCCGCCGCTTCCGATGCCTGCGCCGCCCTGCATCAAATGCAGCCCTGGCACGCTGGGCGACGCCGCCCAGATCTGTTCGCGGCGCTGCTTGGCCTTTTCTTCCGGCGTCATTTGCGTCAGCGAAGGCCCGCTCGCATTCCCGTAAGGGAAGGCGGGTACCGGCCCGGCGAGCGCCGGTTTTGCCGCGCCGCTCCCCACGGCGGTCGAGGCTGACGGCGCCGGGATGTTCGCGCCCGCCTGCTGCTCGAGCTGCGCCATGAAGTTCTTGGACTGTTGCGACGCCTGCTGCTGGCTGGTGGCGGTGTTCTGAACCTTGACCTTCTGCGCGGCGTATTTGTGCTCGGGCCACAGGACCCACGCCCCAACCGCGATCAGCGCGATGACCATGCCGAATACCGCCAGGCTCTTTTTGGGCTTGCCTTGCGCCAACGCCGGGTCGAGCGCCGGTGGTTCGCCACCCGCTGCCGCCGCCGGTGAGGCGAACGGATCGTGAATGTCGGAACCGTTCACTGGCGCCCCCCGGCAAGCGTGATCTCGACCTGTTCCTTGCCCAGCTTGAGCATCAGTTGCGACGCCACGCGCTCGATGACCAGATAGCTGCCGCGGCGGATGTAATTGACCAGCGTGAGCTTGCCCTGAGCGTCGACCAGGAACGCCGCTGGCAAGTCCTGCAGCTTCGGCATCAGCAGATACGTGAACTTGCCATCGTTGAACACGTTCAACGGACGGAAAGGGGCATCGCCCTTGACGTCGTAGGCGAACGACAAGTCCGTCGGATTGAGTTGCATTGAGACCAACTGCGATTGCTGCTGCGCGGCGGCGGCTTCCTGTTCGTGCTTGACCTGGACCTCGGCGATGCGCAGCTTTTCTTCTTCCCGTGGGTAATGGAACGACACCATCTGCTCGTAGTCGGACGTGCCGCCACTGAACAACTGGAATTGATAGATGCGCTTGTTCGTCACCAGCGACAGGGACGTCGTGATGTCTGGACGGACGGGCTTGATGTAGATGTTGGTCGGACCGCCCGTGATGCGCCATTCGATCGAGTCGCCGACGTGCGGGTCTTCGATCAGGCCCTCGCCTGGGGCCAGGGCGATTTGCGTGGTCATCCCAACCGCGCAATGCAGGTTGTAGACCATCTCCGGGCTGTAGGTGAAGACGCGGATGCGCTTGTCGTAAGGCGACGGAACCGGACTGGCGGGGCTACCGCCGGGTGTACCGGCCAGCACCGCTGGCGCCGCCAGCGAAAGCGTCAGCCCAGCGATCAGACAAGAGATCAGGGTTTTTTTCATTTGGCAGCTTCTTTGTTCAGGTTGAAACTCGTGACGTACACGCCAGCCGGGTTTTGCACCGCTTCGTTCACCGTTTTCGGCGGGGTGATGGCGAAGCTCACGGTCATGTCGAACACCTCGGATTCAGGCGCAGCGCCTGGCGCCTGCCGATCCGTGGTCTGGAACCGCAGCAGCGCCGCGTTGGCGTTGATGAAATTGATCGAGAGGTAGTGGTAGGTCCGCAGGAACAACGGGTTCTTGTGCAGGATGGACGCCGGGTTGTTGACCTGGTAGAAGGCCTTGACCTGGTCCTGCCCGGTACCAACGGCCATCGCCAGGGCCTTGCTCACCAACTCACCCTGGATGGTCGCGTTGACCGTCATCAGGTTCTGCGCCCAGTCGTTCAAGGCGTAGGCGATGGCGGCCTGGTCTGGGGAGAACGCGCGGTCGTCGACCGGTTGAGCGACCAGCTCGCCCGATTTGGATTCGTGGACCAGAACCGCCTGCACGCGCACGAGCGGCAACATGCGGAAAATGGCGATGGCGCAGAGGAGAACGGCCGCCGTCAGGCCGAACGTGGCCATGCGCCAGTGGTTGCGGTCCAGTGAGATGCCCGATCCGCGCTCGAAGAACGTGCGCCGGGCCGCTTCCGACGCGATTCCTGGAACGGTCGTGATCTCGGACTCCGCCTGTTTGTGCTTGCGTTTGAACATGCGCCCATTCTGTTGGGCACGTCTCGCGCGCACGCCGCGAAAATGCGGCATATATCCAACGCTTTCGCGGCTGAAACCAAGTCACGCTTCGCCCGTGGATCGGACTCGCACCATCCGAAAATTGGGCGCCGCAACAGATCAACGCCTTGCAAGTCCTTGATCCGGAACGAATCATCCCAACGAACGGTCCGGGTTTTCCGCCAAGGTCCACTTTTATTTCGCCAGGCTTGCCGCGCCGCACGGGCTTGCACGAGCGAAAGGCTGTGCGATCATTCCCATCAGAAACGAACTCCGGTTGAAAACCTCAACTTCGGGGGGTAATCGGACACGGGAGAGGCGCAAACTCTTCCGCGTTGTTTCGCCCGGCCAGTCCGGGCGCGGATTGAAACATGTATCCGCCATGCAAGGCGGGCTTGGAGGTTCAAGTGGAAATTTTTGTCGCGAAGTGGTTGCCGTTCCTGTACTTCAGGCGGCAGGGGCGCGTCGGTGCGGCCGTCGCGGCCCTGCTGATGCAATTGACCATCATCTTGTGGCCGATCGCCTCATTCTGGGCGATGGGTCAGGCCGTCAAGTCGCAAGAAAGTGACAAGTGGTATGCGCTCTATCGGAGGGATTTCTGATGCAGTTCAAGTGCCCGCATTGCGGTGCGGAAGATGTCCGCAAAGTCTCGCTCATGTACGAGCAGGCCACCAGCAACCTCAACTACCGCGAAGTCGGTATGCGGAGTGATGGGGTTGGTTCCTATGCAGCCGGATCTGGTGGCATTCAAAATCTGATGGGTGGCCGGATTGCGCCGCCGCCTGCGCCAGTGAAGCCCAAGCTCAAGGTCGGTTTAATTTTCGGCGTCATATTCGGGGCTTTTTTCTTCGGGATTACAAAGGAATTCATCAAGGCGTTCCCAATGAGCCTGGGGCCTTTTTCTGCGTACGTCATCGTCGATCTGATGCTCTTTCTTTTATTCTGGGGATCTACTTTTGGTCCCGTCCTTGGTCACATCGCACGCATGCGTTCGTATCAAGAAAGCCTTCCAGATTACCGGCGTCGTTATGAGTCTTGGACAAAAAAATGGATGTGCATGCGTTGCGGAGAAATCTACTCGGGCGGATTGTCGGCTTGAGGCGGAGTGGCTTTGGCGCCGCCGCCACCAAGTTTTCCAGCAACCTTCTTGACGCCGGACATGATCGCACCCGGCGCGGCCCCCATGGTGCCAACGGCGTGAACGGCTGCTGTTCCACCGATGGCGGCTGCGGCGACCTTGCCCATCGCGCCAATTGACCCCGATAGACTCGCTGGAACTGGTGATCCGCCTCCCCCGCCGACACCCCCGCCGCCAGCGGCTTTGGCATTCCCCGCTACCTGCGAAGCCGCTGCGGCGTTCCCGCCCCCCGCAGCGGATATCCCGCTGTGGCCAGGAACCATGGCATTGGCCATCCCGGGGATTGATGAGAAAATTTTCCCGAGCGCAAGGCTCATAATCAACATGCCGAACATCGACAATGCTGTTGATCCGGCATTTACCGCATTCGTGGACATCACTCCAAATGTTTTAGATAACAGCTCGAGCCCAACCAAGACGAATAAATTGATGAGTAACGCCGCAATCATGAACTCAATCCACTTGAACGCCCATTTTTGCGTCCACCGAGAACCAAGCAGCCCGACAAATACGGGGCCTACCGCAATACCAATTCCAATCATCAGCAACGGTAGAAGAGCGACTCCGACGATTTCGATGAAGGCATAGGCCAAAGCGAAGGCGGTCAGTAGCCCGACGAAGCCGATCATCAAGATTTCACCAATGTGCGTAAAAAACCCAGGAAACCCGCATGCCGAGCTTAGAGCCAAGCCCATCCCATGCACCAAACTAAGGAAGATCACATAAAACGTCTGGAACAACATTGAGAACGGATCCGTCTCACCAGTGACCGCGACCTCGATATCTGTCACGGTGCCAACCAAGAAATGCACAAGAGCCGCATAGTTCTTGACAAGAATGGCGGCCGTCAAGGCGATGATGATCGATGGAACGAGGACCTCAAGCACGCTCTGGCGCTTTGTCATCGCCAACGCGACATCCAGCAACATTGCCAACAGCGCAAAACCTCCGCCAAGCGCCAATCCATACGGCACAGCATTGGCGGACAACACCATGGCGCCATCCTGAATATTTTTGCTTAGGCTCGTAAATGGACCTCCCCATGCCGCCGTAAACGTTTGCTGCGAAACAAATTTCGTCGCGGACAAGAAACATGACGATGACGCAGCCACATCTGTGGCCGCGGACGCGACCTGCGCCGGAGTTGGCGAGGACGAAGTGGCGTAACCGCTCAGAGCCCCCGCCGCCTCGGCCTGCGCGTTGGCAACCGGGCTCATCAAGACTGCACAGAAAAAAACAGTGGTCGCTAGCAAGACCCATTGAAGCCATTTCATACGCTCAACTAGAGAGTTCATTGATGATCCACGCGCGGTTGTGTCCACGTTCTATTGGGTTGACGAGACCCGGGCTCTGGCAGACCAATCATTGGCCGCCGCCATAGTGTTGCGTCAGCCAATTATTTCCATTTTGAATATTATTCCGCAGAGCCTGCTCGGCGGCCTGCTGCGCACCCCCCATCGTTGGCGCATCTTGCTGCGCAGTTTTTAGCGCTTCGTTGGCGACGAACGCGCTCAATGCCTGGTTGGTGGCTTGGTTCTGTTGGATGAGCGTCATCAGGGATCGATTGACGATCGTGAGTTGCGCTCGCGTTCCCGCCGCGGCATCGATGCTGGAATTCGCCGCGTACCATTGTTTCTGCGCATCGGCGACGGCCTGATTGGAACTGACTGCCGCCTGCGCCAGATTGTTGACGCTTTGCGCCTGCAAAGATCCCTGCTGATTCAACGATGAGATCCACCCGGCGAACGAACCCGAACCGGACGCGCCATAAGCCGCCGTCAGGTTTTGCGCGGCATTCTGGCCATTGCCCAGCGCCTGCTCCAGCGTCTGGCTGGTCTGAAGCCCGTACTGCACCTGATTCAGCGTGTTGTTGCTGACCGGACCGTCACTCCCAAGCGATTTCAGTTGCTGATAGCTGTTCTGCAACTCCAGAAGCTGGGTAATGTATTGCTCCAGGGTTTGAGCCGCCGTCGCGTAGTTCTGAGCCAGGTTGGCGACATCGAGCACGGCCCACTGGGCGGAGGCCGTCGCCATCAGCCCGAGCATAAGTCCCGCCGCAACCAGAATCTTGTCAATTTTGCGCATGTTCAGCTCCGCGTCACTTCCAGAAGGTAACGATCCATCCAATCGTCTCGCCCCGATTTTTTGTGCCTGAGATAAACGCCCTGCACCTCTTCTTCCGAGCGAAGATATGCCAGGGATTGTGGATCCAAAGCCGTTCGGTAGATGCGGCAATTGTTGCCCTGAACGATGAGGTATTCGCCGATCGAAAGTGTTTTGAGCATCTCGACATGGCGGTCCTCCAGCGCGAAAAATTCCTTGTAGTTGGCGCGGTGCGCATCGGCCTTGGGATTGCCCAGGAGGATGAGGGTTGGGACGTTGTCGACGATCATGCCGCGTATGTCGCTGTTCATCACGGAATCGAGCGACTGCATCGTCATCCAGACGAATCCGCCTTTCTTGCGGATCGTGGCCAGGTACTCCAAAACGACCTTGGAGAAATCCGGGTTGTTGAGAATGAACGCCGACTCCTCGAGATACAAAAAAGTCGGGCGCCCGTCCATCGACTCCATGATCTTGAACAGGCTGTAATCGAGGAAGGCTCGGCACAACCGTTCCACCGACATGATCGGGCGCATTTCGATGCACACCCAGCCGTTGGTCTGGAACGTGTCTTCCGCGTTGTCGAACATGCCGTACGGGTGCCCCTCCAGCCACTCGGAAAGGGCGATCTTGAGATCCGCCGGCAAATTGATCACCAGGGTCGAGAGTCTCAGATCCTGGTTGGACATCTTGAGCAGATCGATCGCGTTGTCCACCGCCATGCGGTCTTCGGCGTTGGTCGCGTGTCCGCTGTCCTCGATGCGGCGGATGATCCACTCGCGAAGCCAAAGCAGCCGCTCCTGGGTCGGGTTTTTCAAAACCGACAGTGGGTTGATCTTGAAGTCCGGCGCGGCGATGTCGATGTGCGTACCGCCGTGCAACTCCGACGTGATGCGGCACGAGTAATTGCGATCGAACACGAAAGTGTTGGGCTGCTGGTAGCGCGCGTCGAAATATCTCTGAAATTGCGACAAGCACAGATTCACAAAGGTTGTTTTGCCACCTCCCGTCGGAGCGACGATCATGGCGTGGCCGACCTGGCCGACATGAGGCACAAAGCCCGTCGGCCCGTTGAGGCGGTCCAGCAAGGTGGCCAATGCTGGCATGTCCTTGTGAAAGACGCCCTCGCTGAAGTAAGGGTGCCGATTGGGCGTTTGGCGATACCCGAACCATGGAGCGCAGTAAATGGCGCTCTCCAGGTTGATCAGCACGTAGCGATTCTGCGTGGCCCACTGCCCGGGAAGCATCGCGGCGAACGACGGCCCGATATTCAGGCGCTCGACGATGGGGGCAAACTTGGCGTTCGACAGGCGGCGCGCCATGCCTTGCGCGGCATCCTGCGCCTCATCGGCCGTGTCCCCGAGTACGAGGACGCTCGTGTTGTGGTGACAAAACAGTTGATTGTCCGACTCGATGCGCGTCAATGCGCTCTCGCATTGCTGCAGCAAATTCCACCGGCCTTCATTCGGCTTTTCCGCGCTGTTCGGATTGAGCTTTTTCATGACATAGCCCAATGCCCCATGGAGCGTCATCTTGTAATACTCGCGGACATCGTTGACTGCTTTGCGGGACTGGGCGCGATCCATGAAACGCACGATCTGGCATAGCGTCACCTCGCCATCCGTGGATAGCACCGTTTCGATCAATTGCGGTGTGCTTTGCCGCGGCCAGTCCTTGATGCCGAGAATCGAACCGTACCGGACGCGCTCAGCCCCGTCGAAACGCAGCAAATGGCGGCCGACCTGCAGGTGTTCCCGTGGGATCCAGCTATCCAGCATCGCGTCCACCGGCATCTCCGCGCTGTGGATGGATGTGGCGACATTCAAGGTTTGCGACAGCGCCTCGACGAAATTTCCGTCGATCATGTTCAGCGGGCGCAGACTGATCCCCTGCATCGTCGTGCGCAGCGTCTGCAGCGCCTGCGCAAAAACACGAATGTTGGACTGGAGCAGTTTGGCGTCGTGTAGCGACGCCTCGTTCTGCGACAAGCTGCTGAACATGGCCTTGAACAGCGCGATGGGCAGAGGCGCGCCCTCCTGCGTCGTCATGCGCGACACGTTGTCCATGTAGCCGAACACGCCTGTCTGACCCGTATAGGAGAAAAACAGATAACGCCTGATGCGATAGATCCCGCCGTTGAGGTAGGTGGTTGCAATGGCGTCGTCCAGTCTGGCCGACATCGTGTTGCAGAAGTGCCCATGCGGATACTCCGTCACGCGGCGCTTGACGGCGACGATCCATGCGGTGAAGCGGTTGTCCAGTTGCGCCCATGCCGACAGATCGCGATCCAGCGCATGGTTGATCCGGTCATCATCGTTGTTCTCGATGTCGATCGGGTCGAACTCGAAGCCGCCGAGCAGAGAGCCGTCCTTGCAAAGCACGATCTCCGGCGTGGCGAACTGCAGCCAGGGGATCAGGTCCTGCATGGACCGCTGGACCTTGATGTTTTCGGTCGGAGACGCGCTCAGCATCGCAAACCCCTGCCGTAGCCGGTTGGGCGGCGCTGCACGACCAGGTCCGCGCGCGGCCATGGCTGATAGAGGTCACCCATGCTGGCGTACGCGCGATAGACCGCGAAGATCTCTGGATCCGCCTTGTACGCCCAGGCCAGGATGCCATGGGCCAACCCCGCCAGCGCCAGCGCGAGAACTTGCACCAGATGATTGTTGACCTCGATCGCGACGATCACCGCCAGCGGCCAGATCAAGGCGATCGCCTGCATGCCGACTCCCGCGATGAGCCGCGGACGCGACAGCGCTGGGTAATTGTCGGAATAACCCAGCATTGTCTAGCAGCCAACAGGCAGTGTGAGGCCGGTCTGTTGAATCAGGTAAGAAAGCGCGCCGACCACGATGCAGCCGATGATGACGGTTTGCGCCAGATCGGTCAGCGATTCCTTCTTGTTGACGTAACCCACAAACCAGATGATCCCGGCGATCAGCGCGACGCCGCCGATCAATTCTTTGTAATAGTTGGCCAGCGCGCAAATCGCGCCGCTTTTGTCGCCTTGGAACCCCGTTCCGACTTGCGCGAAGACCGGCGCCCAGTACAGCCACGCCGCCAGCGCCGCGATTTGACGCAGCAAAGGCTTAAATTTTTTCAAGATCGTAATACCCATTTTCAAGCACTCCTTTAACAAGAACGATGTCACGAATGAATCTGCGGTATTGACGGACACCGCCAACGTCCACGATTTCGCGGTGCGCATAGACCACGACATGCACGGCCCGTGAAATGAACTGGCGAACCACGCCGGATGGCATGCTGGCGTTCGCCGGCAACGACATTTGGAACAGCATTTCAAGGGCGTCCAGAGCGCCTTCAGCGCTCGACGCGTGAATGGTGGTGATCGTCCCATCGTGACCCGAATTCATCGCGCGGATGAGGTCGTACGTCTCTTCGCCGCGGGTCTCGCCAAGAACGATCCGGTCAGGGCGCATGCGCATGCACAGCTTGACGAGATCGCGCGCCGTCACAGGCGGCTCGGCGATCGGGCTCGTGACCAGGTGCAGGGCGTTTTCGACGCGAACGTGCAGTTCGCGAGCATCCTCGACCGTGATCAGCCGCTCGTTCCCGGTGATGAGGGATAGCAGCGCATTGGCCACCGTGGTCTTGCCGCTCGACGTGCCGCCCGCGATGACGAGATTGAGTCGTCGACTGAGGACCAGATCGGCCAGTGAGTCGGCTTGTGATCGCGAGATGGCACCCCATGCGACCAATTGATCGATGTCCGGCCTGCGGCCAGGGTCCTGGTGTCGTCTGATCGACATCGTGTGCCCGCCATCGCTGACACTGGACAGCACGCCAGCGATACGCAAGCCACCGACCGATGCGTTCACGATGGGCGATTTGACGCTGCGCGCATCCCGGCCCATGCTGGCCGAAATGCTGTTCATCGCCTGCTCAACCTCCTTGTCGGTGACGCGCACGTCCGATTTGAAAATCTCCCCAGCGCGCTCGACAAAGACCAGGCCGCCGGGGTTGATCATCACTTCCGTGACTTCAACGTCCCGCAGGAATGTCGCGATGGGCGCGATGGCGCGCTGGATCGAGAGTTCAATGACGGCTGGATTGAGCATGTAGGCATCTTCATGGATGCCTTGTCCATTCCAGACATGAAAACGGGGCCGAATGGCCCCTGTTTTCAGGCTTCAAATGTTCGGGCTATGCGCCCGTTTGCATGTTCGACATCGCCATCCAGACCGCCCCCGCCAGAATCACGGCCGCCAACGCGATGTTGACCGCCGAAAGCGCGTAAGGCGCGAATGGAAAAAAGAAGGAGGCGCCGAGGATGAGAATCACGAGATGCGTCGATCCCTGGAAATAGACCGGGTTGTGGTACTCGAAGCGAAACTTTTTTCGCAGCCGCACCATGACCCCATCGAAAGCGGACGGGAATGCGAGCGCCGACATGGCGTAGAACCACCCCCAGCCGAACGCATGAATCCTCCAGATCGCTCGGTAAACCATTTGCCAAAACCCGGCGACCCAGGTCTGCGGGGTGGTGATGATGAGCGGGATACTGTGCCCCATCAGCATGTAGCTGACCCTCACGGCACCCGTATCAATCATCCATCGCTGGAAACTCGCGTTGGATTCCTGCGTGATGTCGACGGGGTTTTCACCGAGCGATGTCGCCAGTCGGATTTCCGATGCGCCGACCGCGAAATACTCGGGCGGCTTGACCCAGGGCAGAATGAGAAGCGCGCCCAGGGCCAGGACAAACCATAGCCACATGTGGTGCCAGAAACTGCTTTTCAGGGAAACGACAGCCATGTTTAGTCGATGAGTAGTGGAATGCGCCCCTTTACCGTCTTCTGCGCGGCAATCAAGGCGATGAATTGCAGTGGCGGAAGGCGCGTGATCACGTCAGGCGACACCAGCGGGACATCCTTTTCCGCCAGGCTGCGGTTGATCCCGCCGCGGAATTCAGTAAAGGCGCTTGACGAGTCCGACCCGGACGAATACGACGTGGCCTCGGTTCTCACAACCGTGGACAAAAACATTTTGCTCACATATTCGGCCGAATCCATGTCGCGCAAGCGAAGGCAAATGATGTTGTTCAGGTTGCCCAGCGTCATCATGGCCTTGGGCTTGCTGGCGTAGCGAGCCTCCATATCGGCCAGGGTTTGCGTGGCCAGGAATGCCTTGATGCCGGCGCCCCCCCCCTTGTTCAGGATCTGCACGGCCTGGTCGTTGAGCACCTCGGCGGCCTCGTCGACCATCAGGTAGACGTTGGTCTTCGACTCGAAGTTGTAGATGTGGCCCGAGACGGACGCGATATCCGCCAGAAGGATCGACGCGATCGCGCTTCCCGTGATCTTGTCGGACAGCGAGTCCAGTCCGATGTACAAAATCGCCTTTTCGTCAATGATGCGCTTCGTGTCGTAGATCGGCCTCGTGTCGTTGTGGTCCAAGGGATCGGGCGACAACATGGCGCCGATCTCGCCGGAGCCCAGCATTTCGAGGATGGGCTCGAGAACCTGCACCATCTTGCTGTAGTGCTCCTTGGAATGGCGCAGCATTGAAACCAGGCCATCCATCGCCTCGTCGCCACGGCCAGACGACATGTATTCGTCGGTGTACTTCGCGGCCATCATCTCGACATCGGTGACAACCTTGCCCTTGCCGCCGTAGCGGCTCAAGGTTGCGCGCCAGCCGTCGCCGTCGTGCTTGTCGAACAATTGGGACAGCAAGCGAGACAGCAGCGGCTCGATGCCCTGCTCCACGTAATGTTTCGCGGTTTTGATGTCGGGTTTCTCGCCTGCGGCCACTTGCCCGCGCATGACGCGGTACAGGGTTTTCCAGGCGAAGGCCGCGAACGACCCGTCCGCGTCGATCAGTTGGCCGATGCGCGTCGCCGGCTCGGCAATATTGTTCCAGTTGGCGAGTGGGTTGATGCGGATCGACTTCTGCGGGTGCGCCGGGTGAAAACGCAAGAACTTGCGCCCCGATCGCGCGCATTCCCTCTCGAGCCTATCCTCCCAGTCCTTGTCTCCCTTGGGGTCGATGCAGATCAGCGCCGCATCCGGCATGGTGTGGATGATTTGCGTGCACAGCAGCTCATAGAGGCGTGTTTTCCCCGTGCGTGTCGTGCCCAGAATCCCCGTGTGACCAGTCAACGCCTCCAGCGGCAAGCCCAGGTCGATTTCCCGGGGCTCCATGCCGTGAATCCAGGGCACGCCGATCACACCCTCCTTGAGCAGCGTCGTATTCTTGGGCGACAAGAAGTCCATCATTCGTTGCGGAAACCAATCCGGGATGCCCTTGATGTCTTCCGGGTTGCGGATCTGGATATGCCTGGCGGTTTCGGCGTGCCGCTGCGACCAGACGAACCCGCGGCCAAGCCAGAAGCTCTTGTGTTTGGCCTGCATGGATCTGGAGAGCCCCACAAGATCCGCGACCTTCATTTTCTCGACGCGCGCGACGCCGAGCGAAATTCGAAACTCGTACAGCTTGGCCGCCTGCCATGCGCGCCTGGCCCCGATGGCCAGCACGGCGAGGAACATGACGGGCCACAGGGGCGGATGCGCGGCGAGGATGTAAACCGCCGCGGCGAGCCACCCGATCAAGGCGGCCGCTTCGTAGTTCGGGCGGAACATGTCCTGAAATTGTCGAATCACGGCGGCTCCTTAGATCAGCTTCAACACACCCGCGACCTGTGGGATCAGGAGAATCTCCTTCTCTTTTTTTCCGAGAACGAGGTTCATGCTTTCGAGCATGTCGACGGCCTGCTTCATCGGCTGCCCATAGCGATCCAGATCCTTGATCGGCAGGCCGACGTAGTCCTTGTGGACCACGATTTTTTCGCGCGTCTGCGGCCATTTCTCGTCCAGCATCATGGCCTGGAAAAACTGCCTGGCCTTGAGCGGAATGGTCTGCGCCGGATCTGGCTGATGCTGTTGCCCCGGATCTCCGGCGCCCATGGACTGGCCGTGCCGCAACGAAGGGCCGTTCAAGGCGGTGGTCGCGCCCGTCGCGTCGAGCGCCTTGTCCGCGGCTGGGTTCACGGCGCCACCGGCATCCGGGTGCTCGCCTGTCGGGATGTCCTGGATGCGTTCCGCGTTTTGCGCGATCCGCTCCGATTCCAGCGTGATGACCTTTTCCCTGGCGGTGCGGATGAGCCTTTGCATCGGCGTTTCCGACATGGGGTTCTTGGCCGGAGACAGCGCCAGGGCCATATCCTGCAGCACGCGCAAATGGAACCGGTGCCAGAACCCCGGGGGAAAGGCCGACATGAACACCATGGCATCGAGTTGCGGATTGAACGCGAACAGCCCTTCGGGATGCCAGGCGATCGCATATTCGCCGCCGCGCTCCAGGCTGGCATCATGCAGCGGCTGCCCGCTCAACATGTCCCAAGGGGCATCGCCAACCTTGACGCGGACGTTGCGGTACACGTCCACGTAAGTCGCCCCCAGGGTGGCCGCAAACACCGCAAAGCGGTACTGGGGCGTGAGTTCGCGCCGCAAGGTGGAGCCGACTTCAGGCGCAAAGATCGCGCTCTGCGCCAAACGCAAAGCCAGCAGACAGCCGTAAACCGCGGATCGCATGGCCCCGTCAGGCAAAGGGAACGCGGATGCGGACAGTGGCAGCCTCTGGACCACGCGCGCCAGCCTGAGCAAGTGCGGCGCGTAGGTTTGGCGGAATTCGCCGTCCGTCACCCCGGCGGCCATGCGCATGCCTTGCGCATGCTCCGACACGTGGAGATTGAAAAGCTCGGCTGGGTCGACAGGCTTGAGGATCATTCCCGCAACTTAGCGGCTGACGACATCGCGTCAAAACAGAAAAACATGCGAACCGCCGCTTCATTTGCGACGCGCACAAAGGCCGCGCATCGACCTCGACTTGCGCAACGCCAGCCGGAACCGCGCTGGAAATTGGGCGGCGCAACAGACCAGGCCCTTGCAAGTCCTTGATCCGGCACGAGTCGGCGCAACGAACGGTCCGGGTTTTCCGCCAAGGTCCACCTTTTTCTCGACGGACTTCTGGCCCGCCACGCGGCCTGGGAAACTCAAAAAGTGACGAAAACGTGAATTTTTTGATCTGGAAGCCGACTTGCGATCAGCGAAGCTTCGGTTAGAACGAAATCATGAACCAATCACCCACCACCCCCAGCATTCGCGACCTATTCGCGGTCGTCATTCTCGCCGACCCCGTTCGCGCCCGGCGAATCCAGGATCGCATGGTCGCGGATCTCGCGGCATCTGGCGAACAAACCGACGAACTCCGCGCGCGGCGCGATGTGCGCCTGGCCATGCTTCGCTGGAATTTGTGGGCCGTGCATGGTTGGCCCGCGGCGACGATTTTATTTTCCTTGATCGCGCGATTCGCGATCGAGGATCCCTTGATGCTCGCGTGGTGCAAGACACTCGCCATCTTTTCCGTCGTGTTTTACATAATCGTTTTCATAATCCCGAAAAAATACGGAATGCGCGCCGAAATCTTGAGATCGAAAGGTGTTTCGCTGGAATAAAAAAATGATTTTTATATTTTTCTTTTTTTTATAAAAAATCATTTTCGCGCGCGTTTTTTGTTTTTTTATATATGAATCTTTCATTGTTTTATATACAAATTTTTAGTATATAAGATTTTTTGTTATTTTTCTTGGAGATCGCAATGGATTTGTCTATACTTAATGACGTGAAATTGGAATACAGCGGCAGCGCGCAGATCACCGATGATATTCGGTCCCTTTCGATTCAGATTATTGAATTGAGAAATGCGATCGGCAATCACGTGATCCGCATGTGCTATTTGTTGCACAAACTCAAGCCAATGCTGGACAATGAGTTCCAAGGCTATTGCGAGGATGTTTTCGGGTTTTCACGTCATCAGATCTGGAAGTTTTCCAACATCGGAGAACTGATCGAGAAGAAATTCCTGTCCAATGGGCGCGCTCCCGACATGTCCCTGCTGAGCAATTTCGGCACGGAAGCCATGTTGCTGCTGTCGACCAAAGCCGACGACGAGGTCATCGACGGCGCCAAGGACATCGCGGCGCAGGGCCAGAAGGTGCGCACCACCGACGTCGAGGCTCTGCTGCGGGCGCAGGCCGAGGCCAAGGAGGCGCTGGACGAGGTGGCCCTGAAGGAGCGCGAGCTGGCCCGGGCCAATGAGCAGATTTTGCAGCTCAACGCTCACGCGGAAAGACAACGCAAGGCGCTTGAAGCCGCGACAAAACTCGTGGACACGAAAACCTCGCAACTCACCGACGCCGATCAGGAAATCGAGCGCCTGCAGCGTGAAAAAAGGGAGATGCAAACAAGCATGAAGTCGCGCCCGATCGAAGCGCAGATGAGTACGACCCAGGATCCTGCCCATGGGCAGGCGCAGAACCTGCTGGATGGCATCAACGCCGAGATCACCAGGGCGCAGGAGCGCAAAGACAAACTCAAGGCCGAGACCGAAGCGGCACAGCGTGCGTTGGCCGACATGGCCGGCAAGCTCGGGGCCAGCAAACAAGCCGCGGCGTCACTGGACGACCTGGTCTCCGAGATCGACGGCGTCATCGCCAAATTTCCCGACACGCTCCTTGGGAAACTCCGCGGGACTTTGCCTGGCGCCGAAGCCCGCTTGAACGACTACGCGGACAAACTTCGCGATCTGGCCAATCACATTTCTTCCTGAGGTGCACCATGTCGCCCCAAGATTTTGTCGAATATTCCGAAAAGCTCCAGGTCGCGCACGGCGTCATCACCCGGGCCAATGAGGCGGTCCTGGAGGCCATTCTGCTGGCCTCCGAGATGGACGATCCGGCCTTCGCCGCGATCTTCGGCGTCACGCCAGAGGCCATGCAGATTTTCAAAATGGCATCGCGCCGCGATTTTCGATCGGCCCTTTCCTCCGGCGTTCCGATCTTCAGCCTCAGGATCAACGACCCGGACGTGCTGTCCGCGATTCGCCACGGGGAGCCCAGCGAAAAAGTGGAGCAGGCCATTCTCGGAACTTTCAACAAGAGCGGCGGGGGTTTACGTGGTGCGTAAAAACAAGAACCAGGATATCGAGCGGGTCGGCTCCATTCTGGCCCGCCTTGGCGCCAGAGCCGGAACCATGTATGCGGTGTTGTCGCAAAAAAACATGTTCGGGACCAGAGCGTCGCCGACCCTGTGTCGCGACATCTATCTGCAGATCAACGGGCATCCATCGCCCAGCGGGCAGTTGCCGAGCAACGACAAGTGGTATTTCGAAAACGGCTTTCGCATCATCCGGTCCAGTCGGCTGCTTTACCTGGCCTGGCTGTGGCGCGATCACGGCATCAGTCAGGCATATATTCGCAGCATGCTGGCTTGCGAGCCGGTTGATGAAAATGGTGGCCCGCCTGGCCAGATCGTCAGCGCCGATCGCGCGTGGTACTTGATTTCCCACATGCTGCCATCCATGGTCATGGCCACGCGGATGAAGAACATCACGCCGCATATCCGCCTGCTCGCATGCAGGTCCTGTGGCAATCCAACGATAGCGCGGCCGGACAATCGAATCATGACCTGCCCCGCTTGTTCCAACAAAAAGGATGTCGATAAATAGCCCGGACTTCCACCAAAAAAAATCCCCCGCCACAACCAGAAGGCTGTAGCGGGGGATTTTCGTTATGCGACCTGCTTTTGCTTTGAGAGCCAGACATCGGCGTAGTCCCACCCCATGCGGTCCGGGATACGCAGTTCCGCTGCAAGATTGTTGCCCTTGAGTTTCTCGATCAATGTGCCGGCATCCGCGATGCCGCGGCATACGCCCTTCTTGTCCGGCGCGTCGTTGTCAGCGCAGACAACGACCGTCCTCGCGAACTTCGGTGGCTTGAAATTGGCGAGATTCCCGGCGTTCAGCGCCGCGTAGACTGGATGCCGGTTCCCATCCATCATCGTGATGGCGATCGCCGTTTCCAGTCCTTCGCAGACGTACACGACGGCATGGTCCGCCGCGCTGTTCACACGCACCGAGGCGCCGTCCAGTTTCAAGTGCGATCGCATCTGCTTCTTGACGTTCTCGAACGGCGCCTTTCTGCCGTCCGCCGTCAAGTAGATGCGGTGCAGAGTCACGGGCGTCTTGTTGTCCTGCCACGAGGCCCGCGACAGCATAACCGGGAATTTCCCGTGATCCACCCCATCCTCATCGAAGAAACGCATGAGCGTGGCTCGGATCTGATCAGACAAGACCTCGCGCCGGAACCCTGGGATGCGATTCTGCAAATACCGAATCACCGGCGATTTCTCGTCCGGCATCTTGGCGGTTCGCCAAATGGCGTTCAGCCTTGTTTTTCGCTTGCTGATTTCATCTGGCGACAACACATCGGGGACGAATGCCTTGATGAGCGAATCACGCTGCAAACCCTCCGATGCCTCTCGCATGCGGTCGAATAGCTCGCGATCAGAAATCCCGAGCACACGCTTGGCCAATGTGAATCCGTAACCCGCTCCGCAATGCGTGCAAATCCATCCGCCCATTTCACCTCGGTTGTCGAACCGAAACGATCTCTTGCCCTCGCATCCTTGTATTGGGCAGGGGCCATGTTTTTTGTTGAGGTATTGTGCCGAGATCCCCAGCTTGACGAGCATGTCAGGCCAATCGACAGTATTCAAGTCAATATTTGCTTTCTTCATTCTTACCCTCGTGTGGCAAATTGAAAAGGGCTTTTGATGCGGTGACCCGCATCAAAAAAACTCTCCTTAACAAAAAAAAGCTCGACCCCCTTGGGAATCGAGCCTCTATCAACAAAAAAAGATGAAGTACGACCGCTCAGAATGGGATGTCGTCGTCATCCAATCCGCCGCCCCCCATATTGGATTGCTGCGAAGCGTGCGATTGGGTTGGACGATTGTTGGAAGTTGACGGGCGTGGCGCCTGCTGGCGTTGCCCGCCATCATGTTGCTGCCCACCACCAAGCAACTGCATTTCGCTGACCACGATATCGGTGGTGTAGCGCTCCACACCATCCTTGTCGGTATATTTCCCGTATTTCAAGCGCCCCTCGACGTAGACCGGGCTGCCTTTTTTGAGATATTCCCCAGCGATTTCCGCCAGGCGCTCGTAGAAGACAACACGATGCCAATCGGTCTCCTCTTTTTTCTCGCCGGATTTATCTTTCCATTTCCTGGTGGTGGCAATGGAAACGCTGCAAACCGCTGCGCCAGATGGCGCGTATCGGATTTCGGGGTCTTTCCCGACATTGCCGAGTAATGTGACTTTGTTGACTGATGCCATTTTTGGGCCTCCTGACCCTATTAAAAAGCAGGGCACGAGGCCCCGCGGAACGAAAATCAACCGAAGAATCCAAGCTCTGCTTGTCCCGCGTGCCCAATCTCGGCGGATGCGGAGTGAAGCGCCTCGTTCGCCGCCTCGATGGGATCGTCGACCAAATGACGATCCTCCATGGCGGCAATCTTGGGGTCCGCTTCCGGCGCGTGGATCACGACGTCGAACTGATTGACCTTGAATGCTTTTCCATCGCTTCCAGTCCTCGACAACGTCGGAAGCTGGCGTATCGTGACCCTATCTCCGATGCGGAAGGATTGGGCTTTGAGACCCTTGCCATCGAAATCCACACTCGATCCATCGTCCTGCTTGATGGTGACGCGGTAGATGAAATACTCGGTGCCTTCCCTTTTGACCTCTCCCATCGATGTGACACGACCACTCGCCTCCTTGATGCGAGGCTTTTGTATCGCGGCATGCTTTTGGATTGCGGCACCCTCGGAAGTCTCGGAAGCCACTTCCGCGACGGCTGGTGTTGATGCCTGCTCGTACGACGATGCTTCCGTCTTGCCTGGGCGTTCGGCGCGTTCAGCGCCTTTCTGAACAATCTGATAACCGCCCTTGACGATCTGAACAAAGACGGCATCGGATGCCTCCTTGACCAGTTTCTGGCGTTCCTTCTCGCGCTTCTCCATCTCCTTGGATAAATAGGTTTCGTGTGCCGCCTTCGTCATGTTGTAATGGCTCACCGCAGAACCAAAAATCGTCCAAGCGATAAACGCAAAAAAAGCAAATGTCAGTATTCCTGCAATGGTTGATTCCACGGTATCACCTCGTGAATGATCGACTAAATTCCGCTTGCGCGGGGCCTTTGGTAAACCGGCCTTTCCAATATCGCCACACGGAGATATTGGAAAGGCCGGGAAGCCTTTCCTGAGACGTTCAATCGCGCAGGATGCCGACATTGGCCTCGAGCCAAGCGCATTCGCGCGGATAATTTCTGCGGCATATCCTGCGGAACCTGTGTGGATCGAGTCCGATTTCCTCGCAAGCCGTTTCAAACGGAATCAGGACTTGACCCTCGGCCCCAAAGATCCAGGCCAGCTCGACGATCAGCTTGCCGTCGATAGCCTCAAAACCGAAGAGATCGGCGTCCTTGGTTTGTTGCAACGGGACCCAGCGGTCATGCCCGCGAATCGCATCGACAGCCTGATCGAACGCGGCTTTGCAAAAGGCGATGAAACTCGCCTCGCTGACTTCAATCCCGGTTGCAACCGGGGAACTCATTTCCATCACTGCTGACATGTCAATCTCCTTCCGCTTCTGCGGTAGTTGGGTAGACAGTCGCCCCATCAGGGTTTCCCTCTGGCGAGAATGAGACTCGACAGGGGGAAAACCTCACGGTTTTCCGGTCAACAGGGTCAAAGTGACGAGATGTCGATCACGGCGTCCGCCATTTCGACAAGCTCAGGCGTTTGCGACACGAAGAATTCGCGCTCAAACCCACCTTGCTCCAACACCGCATGCTTCATCCGCATGAACTGGCGCTTGCGCTCTGTGTCGAGCGCGCCGTCCGACTCATCCGAGAACAGCGTTGCGTAGCGTGCCGTGCTGCTGGCCGCGACATGCAAGGCCATCGCACGCACCAGAGCTTCGTTGACCCACACGCGCTCGCCGCCAGACAACAGCGACAAAGGCTTGCGTGAGTCGCGTTCCGCGTCTTCCACCCAGATTTCCAGGGTTTCGCGCAGATCGCCGTTGCCGTTGGTCTTTTGCGTCTCGATGCGAACCACGAAGCGTCCGCCGTAGCACGACTCCAAAAGTGCATTGCAGCGCGCGGCAATCTCGGGCCCAGCATCATCGATGACCAGGGCCACGATGCCGTTGTTTCCGAGTGCCTTGGACAAAAGCGTCCAGTGCGACACCTCCAGGCTGATCGCTTCCGCTTGCTTCGCGGCCTTTTCCGACTCGGCCAACGCCGCTTGCGCGAGCGTGACTGCTTTCTCGGCCGCAGCCAGCTCAGTGCTCGCCCGATCCTTGTCCGCCTTCGCCTGTTCCAGGCCTTGCTTGGTCGTGGACACATCCCTCTGGGCTTGCTCGACGGCTTGTACGGCCTGCGGCTGCGCCAGGGCGTTCAGATCGGCTTGCGCCTTGTCGAAGCGTTCTTGCAGTCTGGCCTGAAGTTCGACGATTTGCTGGGTCGACTCGCGCTCGGCGTTCGTTTTGCGCTGACCAAGGACATCAAGATCCTTTTGTGCAGCCTTCAGTCTTGACTCGCTGTCGGCGAGACGTGCCGTGGCTTGCTCGAGGACCTGGCGCTCACGATCGATGCGCTCGGCTTGTGCGGCGAGAGCCGCGACCGATTGGCGCTTGGTCGTTTCGGCGTCCAGTGCTTTCTGCGCTTCAGTCGATAGACGGACGGCCTCCGAGCCTTCCTCGACGCGCTTGTGCGTCGCGTAATGCTGCGCGGCAATGTCTTTGTAAGAGTTGCGCAATTGAACGAGCTGCGACTCCATTGACTCCAGGTCGGCCTTGGCCTTTCTGGCCTGCTCCAACAATGGGCATTGGCTCTGGAGATCCGTGCCAATACATGGCACCGCTTCCATGACGGACGATGTCTTGCGCACGACTTCGATGCGCTGTCCCATCGCCTTGCCGTCGGCCATGATGGATCCCATCTTGTTCGCCAACTGCGCGAGAGATGCGGAATCATGCTGCGCCGCTTGCGCCGCCTTTTCCAGCTCCGCTCGACGTGCGCGCAGACGCTCAAGTTCACGATCAATGGCTGCCACTTGCTCCATGGCCTGGCGGATCTTTTCCTCTCCTGCCAGAAACGTCCTGATCTGCGCAATCTGCGAATTGGCCTGGGCTTTATCCGCTTCGGCTTTGCGCGCGTCACCCTGAGCCTTGGCGATTTGTTCGTCCAAAGCCGCGATCTGAGATTGCGCGGCCTTTTTCGCCACTGCAATCTGTGCATCGCGGTCATTGCCGATGCGCGAGATTTCATCGGACAAGAGCTTGCGCTTCGTCACGAGAGCTTCCTCGCCGCTGGCTTTAACCTGAGCCTTGGACAGCGCCTCGGTTGCTTGCTCGACGCCGCGTTCGCGCTCCACGACGAGGCGCGAGGCCTCATCAAAGCGTGTTTGAGCACGGCCTTTGGCTGTTGACGTCTCGGCTTGACGCTGTCGATCATCCGGCACGGATCTGGCCTTGGCCTGGACCTGCACCAGAGATGCGCTCAACATCTTCGCGACACTCGACGCACGCTCCGATTTCGCGCGCAGATCATCCGCGCCGAGCATGGCCGACAACAGCGTCTTGACTTCCCCGGCATCCATTTCTGAAAGCGGTGGACGTGACTGCGCGCTGAACGCCGTATTGAAGAACACCTCTGGTTTGCCCAGGATGCTTTCGACCACGGCGTCGTAGGTGTCGGTCTTGCCGTCGGACGAAACGCCTTGTGGCGTCGCGGCTGGCTGCCAATCTCCCGCATCGTCCAGAACCATCAAGTACGCCTCGGCGCGCTTGGTCTTGGCTGTGGAACGAAAGGTTAGTATCTGGCGGTACGTCCTCCCGTCGTGCGAGAAGTCGAACTCTTTGCGGGCATCACCAAGGACGATTTGATCCCAGTACGACCCCCCCGCGGGAGTCGGTTTGTTCCAGCGTGACGGCATGACCCGAAACGGGTGCATGTTGTCCATGACGGTCGACTTCCCGGCGCCATTGGGTCCAGCTAACGCCACGAGGCGCGCCTGTCCAATGCTGGTGAAGTCGACTTCGATCTTTTGTTTTCCTTGCGTTGTGAACCCAAGGAAACCTTCCAGCAAGAGTCTGATGGGCCTCATTGTTCATCCTTTTCCGCTTGTGCGGTGTGAAAATCCGGCTGGCCCACCAGCATGGGTATGTCGCAAGAACGCGCAGACCCATGAACGTATTTTCTATAAAGGACGATGGTTTTGACCGCTGATTAGTACCCTATTCGCTGGCTTTTTCGTGGCAACCACCAATAGACCCGAGGGGGCTGCAGCCAAGCGCGGCAAGAACCGCGTCATGCGCACGCCGTCCAGGACGGAAACCGTAGCTGTGCTCGCTGAAGCTGGGGTCGATCAGCGGCTGCAGCACCTGCAGCAGCGCCTGCTGGATCAGCCGATCCGTCACCGTCGGGATGCCAAGCTCGCGCTCGCCCCCGTCGGGCTTGGGGATCAAGACCCTGCGTACCGGCGCGGGCCGGTACCTGCCCTGCAGCAGCTTGTCGCGCATCGCCGGCCACTCGGTCTTGAGCAGCGCCGCCGTCTGGTCGATGTCCAGTCCGTCCACGCCCGCCGCGCCCTTGTTGGCCCGCACCCGCTTCCACGCTCGCTGCAGGTTCTCTCGCGTCAGCGCCGCTTGCAGCAGCGCCGACCCCGTGCCCCGGTGTTCATGGCGCGGGCCTCGGGTTTCGTCGCTGGCAGGTTCGCGAGCGGCTTCACCGCCCGCTGCCCCCGCCCGCCCGGCTCGCGCCGGCATCTGACGCATGACCCTCGACATCGACATGTCCTCGGACACTCGCTCGCGTTCGGCCCTTCGCCCCATGACGGGGGCTACTACGACCTCGGCTGACTTCCCGCTCCGGCTCATCGCCGTCGCCCTTTCAGGCGCGAGGCGGGATCTCCCCGGGTAAGAACGCATTCCTTCACCGCACGACCGCCGCATTGACGCCGCCTTGCCTTGGTCACGAGAGCTTCGCGGTTTCTTGCCCGCTCGCCCTGCTCGGCAGCGCCTTCTATCCGGTTCTTGTTCATCGGCCCACGGTTTACGCTCCGCGCTTCCTCTCCACGCTCGGTCGCCCTCACGCAGTTGCGCTTCGCTTCACTCGCCATGACCAGCTTGTGGCGGGACTTACACCCGCAGGAGTGCGCCCGTGCCGGGCGCACAAAAAAAAAGCGGGCGCAAATTGCGCCCGCCACTCCTAAGCTAACTCCGCCAGAATCGTTTCGGCGATTGCCTCCGGTTGCTCATCGATCACCTGCAGACGTTGCAACAGGGGTGCGGCATCGCTGCCGGACACCTCTGCCCACGCCTGCAGACGTTTTTCCAATGAGCTTTCGTTGCTGACGCCTTCGGCGCGCCGCCGTTGAACGGCGTTGATCTTGCCCGTGATCTGGACATCCACGGCGCCCTTGAGCGCGTCCACGATGGACTGGCGGTCGATGCTGGAGCGATGCTCTTCATCCACCTCGTACACCACACGTACACGCGCCCCTTTGCACTGCTCGGCAATTCGCGCGATCTCCGCCATATCGGGCGGTCCGTCGAAACGAATGTCCATCGTCACCTGGGCCGGAAGCTCCGTGAATTGGAACTCCGCCTTGGCTGGCTGGACGTCCCAGATCAGAAAGCCCTTGGCCCCGATCTCCCCGTGGTGAAAGCGACCGATCGACCCGGCATAGGCGGCGCGTTGCAACCGCGATCCTTCCAGCATCCAGTGCTGGTGTTTGTGAATGTGCCCCAACGCGAACGCGTCGGCGCCCGTACTGAACACGCGATCCAGGCTGAATTCGTGATCGAAGCCAGCCATGGGAATGCCATGCTCGGTTTCGCAACCGTCGATGGTTCCGTGGCCGAGGCCCATGGTCGGAATGTTGGCTTGCATCAGCGCCGCGTTGACGGGGCCAAAGCTGCGCATGACCGCCGAAAGTCGCTCGACATATTCCTCGCCGGCGTCCCCGCCAGTTGGAATGACATTGGCCTTGTTGACCGTTGGCACGGCGGTGAACACCAGGTCCGCAGCGCCATCGATGGCAGGATCCCAGGTCAGGCCGTTGGCAGGCGTGACAAATCGCCCGCCACGCAAACCAACTTGGCCGATCTGATCGATCTTGCGGATCGGATGCTTGGCGCCAACCATTTCCAGCATCGCGAGCGTGCCTGGCGGTTCGTGCGAGAACGTGCCTTGCAGCATGAGAACCGGCATGACGTCCGCCAGACGACGGACCTGCCGCGCAAGCGCCACAAGCGCGGGATCGTGCGCGGATAGCGCGTGATCCGTGCTGTCGCCCGTGATCACCGCGGCGTCGGCTTTCGCCTCGATCGCGATGTCCACGGATGCGCTGAAGCACTTCAAACTTTCCTCCAGATTGCCTGCGCTGAAATGCAGGTCCGACATGTGCGCGATGCGCATCGTGGTCTCCAGTTGCGCGGCGAATGTCGAAACACTCGCCGCGATCATTGCGTATCAGGCCGTCGCGAGTTCCGTGAGGATCGCCACAGCCCGCTCTTTCATGTTGGCGCCAGGGCCAAACCAAGCGCTGTTCATGCGTCCTTCGTCATCGCGCGAACGCGTGTGGTGGTCGACGTACTCGGTCACCGCATTGAGCATGCCCCAGGCGGTTTGACCCGCCATGTCCGACCCTTTGGCGGCGCCTTGGAACAACGACATGATGGTGTCGAAGCCACGTGGAACCTTCTCCGGATCCGAGGCCAGCATGATGCGCTTGATGACGCTTGATGCCTCCACCAATGGAATGCTGCGTTTGGCCAGCATCTGCGCCTTCCCGACGAATGACTTGTAGGTCTCTTCGACCTGCGCAAGACCGAGGTCGCGCTTACATTCCTCCTCGCTGAACTTCGTCGAATGGATGTAGCGGAACTGGGCGCTGCTGGCATCGGCCGACATGGCCAGGGTGTTGGCGCAAACGACGCGGATGGTCGTCAGCCTCGCCGTGGTGGCCATCGTGCCGTCGCAACTCGTCGCGAGCAGCAGATAGGGCGCCACTTTGTCGCCGTCGATGGCTTCGAAGTCCTCGCCGGTGCGCGCCATGGCCCAGAACCGGCGCCCGCCGCGCAAGATGCCCGCGGTTTCGATCGCGAACCCCATGTGGGCCGTGAGATCCCTGAAGAACTCGAGAACCTCCAGCGGCTGCACAACCTGGTAGCGGTCACTGACGATCGACAGTGGCGTGTGCGCGTCGCTGCGGTACAGGACGTTGCTGCCCTGGACGGGCGCGAGATCACTGCCCTCGGGAGAAAACGTGACCTGCGCGGACATGATCCACCAATCGAAATGCGCCGCGTGCGCCCATTCCTCGATGCTGGCACCTGATTCGAGTTTTTGCCCGAACCCGTGCCATGGTTTTTCTCCGACATAAGCCATTTCGGCGTTGCCGGTCATGAAGTTGAAACTCAGCTCGTGAGCCATCTTGACCCCTTTCGTTCCGCTTGTGCGGTGGTTGACAAAAGTGGTTTTCCGATGGTCTTGAACCATCGGAAAACCCCCTTTGGGGAGGTCTTCCAAGCAGATGCCGAATCAGGTTGTGACCGCGTCGTCGATGACGGCGTTCAACGAACCATCCTTGAGCATGTGCTGCAGATTGCGGCGAACATCGCCGTACACGCTTCCAATGTTGGCCCAGCCCTTGCCGTATCGTTTGTTGACGTACGCCATGAACTTTTCCTTGTCGACCTTGTTTTCGTGGATGAGATGCGTCAGCAGCATGTGCTCGCCAAGCGCGTTTTCACCCAGAGCGTCGAGCTTTCTGGCCAGGAGTTCGGCGCGATCTCCGGCGATATGGAGCCAGCCATCGACGATCCTTTGCTCATGCTTCGTGGAGGCAAGAATGTCCTGGATCGAGCGCTCGGCAGACGAGGATTCACGCGACTGCTGCGTGTTGTTCTGCTGCGTGGACGTAGCATCATCCAAAGTCTCCGAGGCATGGCCGGGCGAATGACTCGACAAGGCATCGTCGAAAGCATCCGCGTTGCCACCAGATTCGCTGCCAGATTCGGAAGTCCCGGTTCGGAGCCGATCCATGACGTCGCGCGCCATGTTCGTCGCTTCCTGCGCGTGTTGCCTGACTTCCTGCGGGGCGCGCATGGTTTCCGCCAGTGGCGTGACGACCGAGGCGGCAAGCCACGACTGAGGCGCCGCGGCGATCTGCGGCAGCGGCGCGATGCGCCCGCTGATGAGAGAGCCCATGTCCACGTCCGTGACCAGGATCGGAACCCATGCATCGGAAGTCTTGCGCTCGCCAGAGCGTTGGTCGTAGTAGCTGCGCCGCTGAAGCTCCTTGGTGATCCAGAAGATCGGGCGCCCCGGAGCGAATGGGTTGACCTGGGGAATCGTGCCCAAGACCTCCTTGATGCGGAGCAACTCGGTGTAGATGGCTTCGGCCGCGTATTCGGAGCTTGTCGCCAGCTTCGTCAGTCCGCCGCCCGGAATGCCGGGGATATAGAACGACAATTCACCAACGAATTTACAAGTGCCTTCCGCGAAATCCTGGCACTGGCCCGGTTCGCAAGGGCCACGCGTCTTCATGTGCGGCTGTACCTTGATGACGCGCCGCGCCCGTTGCTCCTGGATCTTCTCCGGGCTCAACTTCTCGTAGTAATGGCAGTAGCGCTTGCCATCGTCCCCTGTTTGAGAGAAGTAGGCCGGGTCCCCGGCGGCGCGCTTGAATGCGCCCGGGATGATGCGGTCGATGTCCGTGGTTTGAAAGACCGCCGGAAATCGATAGATGTGCTGTCCCTCGCCACGGTCCTCACCGTACGTTTCGAGAATTTTCTGCGCGTGCTCAGGCACACGGAAATCGGTTTTGAACACCGAGAAATAGTCGACGTTCTTGGGATGCATCGCGTTGCGAAGTCCCGTCTGTTTTTCGATCATGGCCTGCGCTTCGTCGAAGCGGAACTCGCTCGCTTCAGCGCGCGCGTAAATCGCGCGGATTTCGTTGGCGCGCTGATGCTCCAGGGCGCCTTTTGTGAGACGTCGAACTCCAGGGCGAATGACTCCTGCGTAGGACGCCACGGCTCGCTGCGACGCTGCTGCTTTATCTGATAAATAGGACATGCTGCCTCCTTGGGGAGCGTTGAGAAACGCGCATGGACATGTGGTTGACGGCACATGGCGATGGGCGCTTTGCGTAAAAAAAAAGAGGCTGGTGCTGGACCAGCCTCAGAGAGCGGCCTTGGCCGCAAGGAGGAGACAACTCTTTCATCCCCGCTCGGATGTGGCAAACCTTGGGAATCCTTCCCGGTCCATCACGACACCTTGACTTTGCTTACCCTTTGTCCCCGCGACTCTGGGTAGGAGCAATGTTTTCGGTGCCGGAGGTCCGGGTTGGGAGGTGGTCCGCAGACCGCCTCGAACCTTTCACGCAGGTTCACGGAGCTGCGCGCGTTCATTGAGCCCGCTCGCAGCTCGGCAGGGTCAGCCTGCCAAACTTCAAACGCCAAGAGCAATGCTGGATTGCCTGGACCAGGGCGAGCCCTGGATTTGTCGTTTCCGCTTATGCGGGAGGTGATGGCTAAATCCTAGAGTTCTCGTCCCCCTTTTTGGCGTGGATTCGTGCGCGTTTTGACCAAACATTCATGCATGGATACCAATACCCCCCCGGTCAACGACCCCGCATCGTCCGAACGCATCCTGCATGGCCAGGATGATGTTGAAAACCTCCGACTCAAAAATCTTCCCGAGGCACGGACATGCGAGGAATTCCGAACGCCCGTGGCCTGCAGCCTGGCCCGTAAGGATTTCAATTTCCTCTCGCGAAAAATGTTCATCCGGTCCCTGAAGGACCACGACTTCATGCGACAGTGCTATCGGCTCATCGATGAATTCGCCGCCGAAGTCACCATGCTTGGGTATGCCGTCGAGCATCTCGATCGATGGCCAGAGGCTCAGTTGTGGATCATGCGCGTGGACCTGCGCATCACCGGCCCCATGTCCTCGCGCATGCTCATACAACTGCGACGGCTGGACCGCGCGGCCAGCATCTTGTATCGCGCTCAGCTTTTTGGCAGCGCGGTGACATCGCAGGAGCGGCTGGACTATTTGCGTCCTGCGATATCCGCTTTCCGAGCGATCAACAAGCTGTGCGGTGGGTTGCAGGACCCACGAAAAATCGCTGACGCTGTTTCGCGTCTCAGCCTCGCCGAATAGCGCCCTCCATCGGCGCGCTCTTGAACTTGCGCCGCCGTTTCCAGGGGTGAACATGGATGCATGCAAACCGCGACTCCATTGACTACCCAGGAACGCTCTCTCATCGAGAGCATTTACAACGAACTCGAGGCACGGCCAGGTTTTCGCGTTCGAGAATCGCAGAAGGCGCTGTCGTATGAGATTGCCGAGACGCTGGCATCCGGCGCGAAGGGCCTCACGGAGGCGCCGACCGGAACCGGAAAATCGATCGGATATCTGATCGGCTCCTGCGTCATCGCGATCACGCGGGACCGGCGCGTCATCGTCAGCACCGCGAGCACTTCGCTTCAGGATCAGTTGATCGGCAAGGACATCCCGACCGTTCGGTCGGCATTCGAAGCTCTTGGCATCCCGATCGAAACCGCCGTCCTCAAAGGGCGCGACCGTTACGTCTGCCCATGGCGACTGGATGGATTGACCAAACAGGGCCAGATCTTCGACGACAGCCCCGAGCGCCGCGCCCTTCTTGGGCTTCTGGACGCACGCAAGTCCGGGTGGGATGGCTGCCGCGACTCGCTGCCGAATCAGCTACCGCCTCGAGTCTGGCCGATCATCTCCAACGACCGGCATGTCTGCACCGGGAAACAATGTCCAAAATACGATGCGTGCCCGTATTACCAGTCGGTTGAACACGCGGTGCGCGCCAGGCTCGTCATCACCAATCACGACTATCTGTTGTCTTCGCTGAGCAACGCAGGCAAAGGCGTGATGGCCGATTTCGCGCGCAATGTTTTCGTTTTCGATGAAGGTCACCACCTTCCGGAGAAGGTCATCTCCGCCTTCCATGCGCAGATCACCGTGGACGCGGGCGTCGCGCGCGCCGCCGCGCAAGTCCTGCAGGACTGCAAGGATCCGGCCAAGGAGTCTGCCGACATGGTCGCCGAGCGCATCCATGGATTGTGCCGGGCGCTCAACCAGGCCGCCTCCAACGCGACCTACGATGGATGCACACAACACATTTTTCAGGGCGGCGCGCTTCCCGCCGGGTTTGCCAGGCTCGCGCAGCAGTGGCGCGATAGCCTCGATGACATGCATGAAACGCTGCGCCCTGTCGGCGACAAGTATGCCGCCGCGAGATCGGCCAGTTCGGCCGGGCTTGCCGCGCACATCCGTCAACGCCTGGGGGCTGTCGCCGAAAGCATCGCGGCGCTGGACGCCGTTCTTGCGCAAAATACCGATCGAGCCCTGTGGATGGAGTTTGGATCCTCCCAATGGGCACTTTGCACAAGCCCCTTCCGCGCCTCCAGCCTCGCGCGCGAGAAGCTGTGGGAGAAAATGCGAGGCGTCGCGATCACCTCGGCCACCCTCACGTCGCTCGGTGATTTCAAGCATGTGAGCCATGGACTGGGCTTGCCCGAAGACACCAGGACGATGCGTCTTCGCGGTGTTTTCGATTACGAGAAAAACGCCGAGATCCTGATTCCAAAACAGTTCCCCGAGCCGTCCGACCCAGGGTATGTCCCCAGGCTGGGCGATATGCTCAGGAAGTCGGCGATCCGCTCCAAGAACAAAGGCGTGATCGTGTATTTCACGGCGCGCAAAACGATGGAGGAGGTATGGAGAACGCTGACCTGCGACGAGCAGTCGGTTGTCATCATGCAGCGCCCTGGGCAGTCCCTGCGGGTTGTTTTGGACGAGCATCGCGCGCGCATCACGTCCGGCAAGAAATCCGTCATCTTCGGGCTCGACTCACTATCCGAGGGCGTGGACCTTCCAGGCGAATTTTGCACGCGCGTCATCATCACGCGCCTGCCATTCCAGCACATCGAAGACCCCGTGCTCAAGGCGCATAGCCAGGCGCTGACGGCGGAGGGCAAATCCGCCTTCGCCCTGCTCTCCTTGCCGCATGCCGGACTGAAATTCGCGCAGCTATGCGGGCGCCTCTTGCGGACCGAGGACGATCATGGCGATATCCTGATCCCGGATATCCGTCTGATCCGAAAAAATTACGGCGCCCAGCTCCTGCGCAGCGTCCCCATTCCGCACCGCGTTGTTTGACCAAGCCAGCGCACACGAACAAAAGCCCGGCGACCCCGGGCTTTTTTGCTTTTCCACTCTCAACGAAAAAATGTTGCGCGGTGCGCTTTCAGTTGATCGATCCGTTTTCCAGATTCAACCCTGCATCCACGATGAAGGGCGATGGCTTGACCCTGTTCGACTCACACGAAATCGTCAGCCACCAGCGAGCGCGCGTCATGGCCACATAAAAGAGCCTTCGCTCTTCGTCGATGGCGCTTTTTTTGTCTGGCCATACGCCGTCTTCTGCCCCCGCCAGCCAGACCGCGTCGAATTCGAGCCCCTTCGACCCGTGCGCCGTCATGAGCTTTGCGCCCTTCGATGCGTGCATGTCCTGCTTGGGGGCCTTCGCGGCCCCTCGCAACTTGCGCGCGCTGGCCATCAGCGATTCGCCTTCGGCTGGTTCCAGCATGGCTTCGCACAACTCCATGGTCTTCTTGGAATAGACGGATTTCGCGCGATCGCGCAGCCACGTTCCAATGCCTTGCAAGGCCAGCGCGCCGAGTCCATTGGCCTCGAGCCTCGCCCATTGTTTCGACAGCTTCGCGTAGCTGCGCCAGACCGCCACTGCTTCATCGCTGGCGCCCTGATTCTTGAAGTCATCCGGTCTAGCCTCGACGAGCGCGCCGCCGAACAGGCGGTTGAGGGCTTCCAGGCTCCCTCCATCGATTCCGGCCCAGAGCAAAACATGATTTCTCGCCTCGATGTCGTCGCCTTTGAGACAGTCGATAGCGTCCATCATGGCCTCCGCTTCCGGTGACTTGAGCAGCGATACGCCCTCGGCCCGCGTGTAGGGAACTCCCTTGATGGCCAGCGCCGCTTCGACCGCGTCGAGCCGCAAGTTGTTTCGGGTGAGTACAGCGAATGATCGACCGACCTCGAGATGCTCTTTCGCCGCGGTTGCGATGGCCTGCGCCTCGTCATCCCGCGTCACGAAGGCATAGGCTTGCACGGAACCGCCATTTCCCTTGTACGACTTCAGGACCTTCGGCATACGGTTGCGCGACTGATCGATCAGCCGCTGCGCCGGAGCGAGGATTTCGGCGTGGCTGCGGTAATTATCCTCGAGCTTGACCATCTCCGAGCCGCCGTCCTGCGCGAAGCTCACCATCGCCTTGTAGCCCATCGCGCGCCTGAACTGGTAGATGGACTGGTCGTCATCGCCGACCGCCGTCACGAAGGTCCCCGCCTTCAGGTGTGCCAATATCCAGGCGTACTGCTTCTCGTCCGTGTCCTGGAACTCATCCACGAGAAGATGATTGGTGCGCAGCGTGCTCATCGAGCCGTCGGCAAGCGCACGCACGACATTGTTGATGATGTCCTGGTAATCGATCTTGCCTTGCCTGGCCATCGCGCGGTCGTAAAGAGCCGCCGCCTGCGCTTCCGCCTGCGACTTTGCGCTCTCGCCGGATTTGATCGATTCGATGATCCTGAGCACATCCTCGGCTTTGGCGTCCAGACCGGCCTCATCGGCCGCGGCAATCGCGCAGGTCGACCGTTCGCCATCACCAGCGATCGCCCATTTTTCCCGGAAAGGGGATCTTTGCTGCCGCAAAATCTCGGCCCCAATGGGTGTCTTCCTCGCCGAAGGGAATGCCATGAACATGCACAGCGAGTGGAATGTTCCCGTCAGGAGCCTGGCGCGCGCCGACTCTGGAATTTTTGACAAGATCCGCTCGCGCAGCTCAATGGCCCCGTCCCTGGTGAAGGTGACTGCCGTGACGGATTTCCCTTGCAAGAGTAAATTGACCGCGCGCGCGGCCAGCATGCCGGTTTTACCCGCCCCAGGACACGCCACGACAAGGCAATTGCCTTGCGCCGTGGCGGCCTCGTACTGAGTTGGGCTGAGTAGCTTGAGATGGTCCGGTTTCAGCACGGCCTTCCTTATTCGCCGACCGCCTCATGAGCTTCGCGTTCAGCCGCCTCACCCCGTTTCGGCGCGGCCCTCGATGCATCGATCTCGTCCGGATTGATCTTGTAGTACATCGCCGAAGTGATGCGCGAGCAGAGCAGAAACAGCTTGCCCAACTGTTCGCGTACCAAGCGGCGCACGCGCTCACCTTCCGAAGGGTCGACCCGCCCGTTCCAGTCGAGAACGCCAAGATTCTCAACAAGCTTGTCAGCTTCACGCAGCGCATCCAGCAGATCCAGGGTCTTGCGTGATTGCGCGACGACAGGGATCTCGACGGCCGCTTCCGTGTACTGCGGACGGATGAAATCCTGGCCCATTTCGTCCTGCGCATCCTGCACCAGCTTTTGAGCTGCCGTGGCTTCCCGACGGACATCCGCGATGATGTCGTCGATCATGGCGTCGATGCGATCATAAAAATTGCGCGTGCTGGTCGCGCCGAGAACCATCGGGCCGCTGCGCCCAAGAAGCACGTATGCGCGGTTGATCATGGAGTAATAGCGCAGAAGAGCCGAGGCCAGCGCGCTGTCGTTGAGCGTGGTTTCCCGGGTGAAGCCAAAGGTGCCGCGGCGCACGTTGACGAGTTCGTCGCGGCCTTTCTGCCGCTGGTGTCGCGCTCTTTCCATCATGCGTTCAACCCGCTCCGCCATGCGCTTGCGCTTGGCGTCCGGGGACGTTGTCGATGCCGTTTGAACTTCGACGCCACGATCTTGCGCGATCACGGCCTGAAAGTCCTTGGCGGCCTGCTCGATTTCATCGGCCGTATTCAGCGCCTCTTGATTCGGAAGCAATTGCGCGTCTTGAGTATCCATGAATGCTCCTTGTTTGGATGCCGTTTATGTTGCTGGCGCGTCGGTTTTCGACTCGCTCAAAAAATTGCGTGTTTTGAAGATGTTTCGCGATTCCTCATAATCTTCAACCGTCGCCACGATTTCGAAGACCATTTCCACGAGATCCACAGTCCCCGAGTAGACCCAGTCGTCATCGCGCATGCGGCTTGTATCGATCATGTGGACCTTTCGCACATGGTCCAGAAGCCCTTCGGAAGGGGCGCGCTTGAGAACCAGGCCGAGTCGAATACGGCACAGCCGCCTCTTGCTGTCGATGACCTCGCCGATAATGGGCGCGAGAATCGCCTGGTTGCCATGAGACAGCGCGATCCAAGCCGTGATCTGTTTGATTTTTTCGTGGTATTGAGGCATGTACGCATCATGCGTCCATGATCGCGCCGGTTTTTTTTGAAAAGACGGGCATAGCAAGGCGTTTATCGGCGGCCGGTCATGGCGCCGCGCAAGCCTGGGCTTGCAAAAATTGGGCGCCGCAACAGTTCAACCCCTCGCAAGTCCTTGATCTGGTTGAAAACGCGTCGACGAACGGTCCGGGTTTTCCGCCAAGGTCCACTTTTCAGAGAGATCGGTTGGCCGTTCCAGGAACCGCCTCGCCCGAGTCGTCAACTTCAAATGATGACGATTTCCGCGATTATTCGAAGAACTTTTTTGATGATGGGTGTGATGGAATGGATTCATGCCCCGCGAACTCACCTTCATCAGTCCATCGATCGACGATCTCATTGGTCGGACGACGATTGGCGCGCCGCGCAAGGTGCGCAAGAAATCGCGCACCCGAGGATTGCCAAGACTGAAACTCGAGAATGGCTATTACATCGCTCAGCCGGACCGCGGCGACGGATTGCTGCGATGGCTTAAAAAGTGGTCATTGCCAGTCATCGGCGGACTCGCTGGCGCCATGCTGGTTTTTTCCGCTGGCGCGCGTTACGAATGGCGGCAGAGCCGCCCGATGACCGGATTCGATCGGCAGTCCAAGACCGTTGCGGATCAGGCGTCATCCAGGGCGCGGTTTGTTCGCGGCCCAATACTCAAGCCGGACGAAAAAATCCCCCGTGGGCTCGCCACGCCAAAGCCTGTCGGCACAATCCCGACCGCCGCCGCGAGCCAGTCAAAACAATCTTTACCCTCGCCGCCTCCCGACAAGGCATCTTCCGCACCGGCGCACCCTCCGTCGGCGATCAACATGCCCCGCCAGACGCACCAAGACGCGTCTGGCGCCCAGACTCTCGCATCACCCACGGAATCCGCCGCCTCGACCGCGGTCTCGATCCCGCCCATCCCATCCGTTCTTGTCGCACAAGGCGCCCTGATGCCCGGCAGCGTGCCCTACAAGCCACGTCCGGCCCTCGATGAGCATGCCGGTGGCACGCCAGCGGCGACGCGCAATGCCGGCGTGCATGTCAGCCTGCTCAGCGGTCGGCACGAACAACCCCCGCTCAATCTCGTCCAGCCAAGCGGCGTGCGCGTCGTCCTTTTGCCCAAGCCATCGAGCAATGCCAGCGCGACATCTCCGCAAAGCCACGGCGAGGCGAACGCCACGAAATCCGACTGGCGCGTGGTGACCGTCCTGGGCCACGGCGTGGTTGTCCAGCGCGATGGAGGACCGATGCAAATGATTCAAGTCGGCGGCGATCTGCCGGATGGAAGCATTCTTTCAAGTGTCAACCCGGGCGCCGGTCAGTGGGAAGCCGCCCGCCCTTCAACCCAGCCCACAAAACCAACGAAGGATGTCAACCATGGAATCGCAACAAACAAATCCCAGTAGTTTTCTCTCCGTCCCCCCAAGAAATGGCGCCATCCATGGTGCCGCCGTATTTTTGATCCGCGAGTCAGCCGAGCCCGTTGAGTCCCAGAAACCAGATCCCGTGCCCCCCACGTCGACCGTGATCGAAATCGACACGGACGCTCACAAGCGGGCCTGGCGGATCGAAGATAACCGTCTCGTGATCAATCATGAGGCTGAAGGGATCCGGCATGTTTTGCAGTCCGGCATGGTTTTCTCCGGCGACATGGAACTCATGGATGGGCTCGCCTTCGGCGGCCTTTTCAAGGAAGGCGGAACCCTTTCGATTCCGAACGGGACCTTGATCGTCATGGCTGGTGCGAAGATTCACGGCCGGATCGAAGTGAAAAACCTGTACAACCTCGGCGCCATTGATAACGAAGCGGTGCGCGCCACAGGACTTCTGGTCAATTGGGGGACTTTGCACGCGCGGACCGTCGAGTATGGCGCCCTCGAGAGCGCAGGCGACCTCGAAGCCGAGTCGATCCGAAAAATTCGCTGAAGTCCATGCTGTTCGGTGCTGGATGGCGCAGGCCCAAATCGCAGACACGGCCAACAGGCCCATGGCAGATCATCCGGAAATCCGGATGGTTTGTCAGAATTTTCCTGTTCGGTTACTTCATGCTTGCTTTGGGCAACTGGATTTCGTTTCCAGCGCTCGACTCCCTTGTGAAAACCTTGTTTCATCAGTCCAAGGAGATTCGCCATGATGGTTCACGACAAAAATCGTCGCATCACCCCTGAGATCACCATCGAGCATTACGATGATGCCGCAGATCAACTGACCCATGCGATCGATACGCTGAATCGTGTTTGGGTTCAAGGCGGCATCGCGTCTCAGCCATGTCGCTCGGAATTGCAGGAGATCATTGCGCAGATCGACGTTCTACGCGAAAAAATTCGCGGCAATCGCGTCCTTGCGCATCTGGATCTGTTGTGCGCATCGCATTGATCGGGGCGCACGGCAGCGGAAAATCCACCATTGGTGCCATGCTCCAGTCCAGAGGACTGACGCATTGGAGTCTCGGTGATTTGCGCCGTCGCCTGCGCAATCAACAAGATTGCGAGATCCCACCGGCCGTGGTGCGGGCTATCCGTCACATGCGGCCCGGCCAGCCTCTGGATTTGCCGGCCCTGCGTCTGCTGTTGGAATCATGCCCGAGGCGCGTTGTTTTGGATGGCATCCCGGACTCGGCCGCGCATGTCCCGCTTTTTGATCGGACATGGGCATTCATGATTCTGCGCGTCGAGGAGTCCATTCGACAAATGCGGCTGATGACGCGCGCACAATCGACCGAGCGCATGTGGATTGATGGTCTGCGCAGCGAACGCGACGCCAGGCTGGACGAAACGAAGCTGGCGTTAAAGGGTCGCCTGACACAAGAAATCAGTAATGATGGCGACCTTATCGCGTTGCAATCGCGACTTGAAGAATCGCTGCAAAAATTCAGTCGCGATTTGCGATCAGGTTAACCCTTCATAGAATCCAGCGCATGAGCAAAAAATCTCGTGACAAGGTATCGAAGGCGCTTGATCTAGAAGGCCAGCATGACGCATTATTTGTGACGCCGGTTGGTTGCGTGGATTTGCGCGCCCCTGTCGTGGATTTTGCGCACGCGAAACATGGTGACACGGTTTATTTTCGTGCTGCCATCCAGGATATCGTTCGTCAGGACCGTGAAGGTCAACCCACGAAATCGCCTTACCCCGCGCGCGCGGAAGTCCTTCTGCTTGACCATGCAGGAGGCTACGCCAAACTCACGATTTTTGGCTCCCCCAATATTGTCGGCCTTGCCACGGGCGAGTCGATCAGTTTCATCGCCAAGGTCGGGCATTCGCACAAAAACGTCGTCAGCCTTTTTTTTAGCGAGACGATCTTGATGGACGGATATGTCCGCCCGGAATATCTGGGCGTTCGAGGCCAAGTCAGCAAGGACATCGTTCGTGAATTCGTGCAGTCATCGTATGACCAGCCCGAAATCGTGGCGCATTGCGCCAGGAGAATAGCAAGCGTGCCCAACTGGGCGGCGCGATTGCGGTCGCATGGGTTCGTCACGCCAGAAGATCTGTTGCGGGCTTTGCATCGCCCAAACGCAGTGCACGAATGCCGGTCCGCGATCGCTTGCGCCGCGGACCTGAGCGCGGATGCCTTGCGCGGCGCCGTCAAGGCCGACCATGGGGCCGCGCGCGCCACGCCCGACATCCTGGATGCCATGCTCGTCGCCTCTCGGCAATTGACGGGGCGTTTGACGGGCGACCAGCGCAAAGCGCTTTGGGCGCTGTCCAAGCTTTTCGTCTCTGGCTCGGCTTCACGCACCCTCCTGTTCGGCGATGTCGGAACGGGCAAAACTCGCGTCTATCTGATCGCCGCCGTCGCGTTCGCCCGCTTGGGCATCCCCAGCGTCGTTCTCGCGCCGAATGCTCCGCTGTCCGAGCAGATCATCGCGCAAGTACGTATGACATGGCCCGATATTGCATGCGGAATCTGTACGGCCAGCATCAAGGACTCCGACGCGCTGTTGCGAGTCGGAACGACTGCACTGCTGAGCGAGATCGGCCAAGCCGACGAGCGGTTTGGACTTCTCGTCGTGGATGAACAACACAAGTTTTCGGTGGACCAGCGCAGCATCCCGGCTGATCACGTCATCGAAGTCAGCGCGACACCGATTCCACGGACACTGGCGCTGGCCGAGGCTGGTGGTTGGGGGTTGATCGCGATGCAAGAGGCGCCGGTTTCCAAGAACATCCGCTCCCACATCCTCGCGTCCTCTGATCGCGTGTCGATCAACGCGCTGGCGGTGCATTGCATCCGGCGAGGCAAGCGCGTCGTGTATGTCTATCCGCTCGTGCAGGACGGACCCAAATCGGCCATCGAGGCGCATGCCAAACTGGCCCACTATTTCAAGGATTACGGTGGAGCGAGTCTTCTGCACGGGCAGATGAGCGATGCGCAAAAAACGCGCGCCGTTTCCGACTTCAAGAGCGGTGGCCCCAAAGTGTTGGTTTGCACGACCGCCGTCGAAGTTGGCCTGGACGTGCCTGGCATTGGTTTGATGGTGGTCATGGATCCCCACCGATACGGCGCATCCCAGCTCCATCAGATGCGCGGGCGTCTGGCGCGCGATGGCGGGCAGGCTGATTTCGTGATGTACACAGGAGACGATCCGATCACATCAAAATCCATGCGGCGCCTTCAGGACGTGCGCGACTGCGCCGATGGGCTCGAACTGTCGCGCAGGGACCTGGAAGCCCGCGGCATTGGCGCCCTCGTCGGTGCCGACCAATCCGGACGTCAACGCACCTTGTTCCTGCACAAAGGCGTGACGTTGAGCGCGTTGCGCGCCAGCGCCTGATCTCGCCAGGCGTTTCATTCGCCAGCGCCAGTCCAGCGTGGACGGACACTCCACGGCCATGACCATGGGTAACGTGACCTGCCTCGACGACTAAGCGCCTTGTCGTATGGCGCTGAGGTCGGCGCATGCTCGGCGGATTTGCTCAATGACGTGGCTTCTTGCGCGCCATGGCGCGCTCGGCTGCACAAGGCGCGGCTTGCCGCGCAAATCCTCGACTCCACGCATCGCGACCATACGTCATGGTTTGCAACTCCGTGTAAATGCTTCAGATTTCCGGTCATTTTTAATCTGGCCACGCGCGCTGGTGGACCGAGGATAGGGATTCCGATGCGGACCTCAACTTGCGAAGCGGCAATCGCATGCAAGCATGAAGTCGCAGTTCCCCACCCCCGCCCCCGCACATTTTGGAAGCTTCGCAGTCCGCTGCTCGACGTTATGACGTCCGTTTTTCCGCAACTGAGGCAGAAGTTGTGGAACAGGCCGCCATCGTCAGCGGCATGACACCGGCGCAATTCATTCGCGCCTTTGTCGTGTGGGGCGCCACGCATCTCGATGAAACCCAGAGAGTCGTTCCAGGTGCGACGACGGAAATGGAGCGTCGCATCAAGGCTCTGTCGCTGCAAATTTTGGTGAACCCTGGCGATCTGTCGATGCGCAAACCCGGGCAACGCGAAGTCTGGGTTGTGGCCGAGGCCGTCGACCCACTCCTTGCGCGCCTCAAGCAATCGATCGAGGATTTGCTCGACAAGGGGGTCGACACCAACGATCTTCTCCCTGGCGTCAAGCAGTGGTACCGGCATCACGCGGTCCAGGTCAAAGAGACAAGGTACGAGGCCCTCAAGATCCCGGTGCCGCACGATTTCGCGGAAATCGTCGAAGGCGCTGTGCGCTTGCGGATTTTCTCTGACGGCGATGTTGACATCCCTTTGGGGCCGAGGCAACAAAAGAATTTTTTCTCGCCCGGATCGACCGTCCAATCCCTCCTGTTTAATCGCGGCAATGGAAAAAAAAGAAAGATGCTGATCTCGGCCCTGGAGCCGAAACCAGAAAGTCCGCCTCGTCGCAAAGCACCGACTCCGATCGAGCGATAGGTCGTTTCCAAGTTGTCGAATGTCACGCGTACAGCTTGCGCGTCATATTGCGCCCTTTAGGCTTGATCTGTCAGCCTCGCTTTCCTACCCAAAAAACCCATTGTCAAATTGATGACGCAAGAAAACTTCCATCGCCTCGATTACGCCGCGCCGATCGGGAACCTGGAGTCGTACATTTCCGCCGTGCACCGCATGCCCATGCTCAGCGCCGAGGACGAGCGCGCGCTGGCGCTGGCCTGGCGGGAGAAGGAAGACCGCGACGCCGCCGGGAAACTGGTGCTTTCGCATCTGCGGGTGGTGGTTTCGGTGGCCCGGCATTACCTGGGTTACGGCCTGCCGCCACGCCGACCTGATTCAGGAAGGCAACATCGGCCTGATGAAGGCGGTGCGCCGCTTCGACCCGGCGCAGGGCGTGCGTCTGGTGAGCTATGCGCGGCACTGGATCAAGGCGGAAATTCACGAGTACATCCTGCGCAACTGGCGGCTGGTGAAGGTGGCCACGACCAAGGCGCAACGCAAGCTGTTTTTCAACCTGCGGTCGATGAAGCAGGGCTTCGAAAGCTTCCACGAGGCCGAGATCGAATCGGTGGCTTCGGCGCTGAACGTGAAGCGTTCGGATGTGGTGGAAATGGAGCAGCGCATGGGCGGTGGCGATGTGTCGCTGCAGCCCGTGGGAGACGATGGCGAGGAAGCCTTCGGCCCCATGGCCTATCTGTCGGATCGTAGCCACGAGCCGGACGCGGTGCTGGAAGCGCGCAACCTCGAGCATTTGCAAGTGCAGGGGCTGGAGGAGGCGCTGGAGGCGCTGGACGCGCGCAGCCGGCGCATCGTCGAGTCGCGCTGGCTGGCGGTGAACGACGACGGTTCCGGCGGCAAGACCTTGCACGACCTGGCGGCCGAGTACGGCGTGTCGGCCGAGCGCATCCGCCAGATCGAGGTGCTGGCGATGAAAAAAATGCGCCAGGCGCTGGCAAGCTACGCCTGACGCGCACAAAAAACCCCCATGACCTCTTGCGAAGTCATGGGGGTTCGTTTTTTCGGCTTTGTGCAAAACGCGGTTGGATCTTGAGCGCACATCGTAACCAGGCGAAATCCCCGTCGTGTGCAACTGCTGGTTGACATGGGTGTTCGTTCTGATAGGCTGTTTCGTGCAATACATGGTTGGAGCACGACATGGCAGGAAACGGAACGACCTCGACCCTCGCGGACTTCATCTGGAAGAACGCCGAAGACCTCTGGGGTGATTTCAAGCACACGGACTTTGGCAAGGTCATCCTGCCGTTCACGCTGCTGCGGCGGTTGGAGTGCGTGCTGGAGCCAACGCGCGATTCGGTGCGCCAGACCTACCTGGCCCACAAGGAAAGCGAACTCGACGTTGACCTGATCCTGCGGCAGATCGCAGGTTTTCCCTTCTACAACACGTCCGAGTATTCGCTGGCGACGCTGGGCGGCACGAAGACGCGCCAGAACCTCCTGGACTACATCGCGCACTTCTCAGACAACGCCCGAGTCATCTTTGAGCAGTTCGACTTCAGCAACACCGTGAACCGGCTGGACAAGGCCGGGCTGCTATTCAAGATTTGCAAGAACTTCGCCGAGATCGATCTGCACCCGTCGGCGGTCCCTGACCGCGCGATGAGCAACGTCTACGAGCACCTGATCCGGCGCTTCGGCGCCGAGGTCAACGAAGGCGCCGAGGACTTCATGACGCCGCGCGACGTGGTGCATCTGGCCACAGCCCTGGTCCTGGACCCGGACGACCAGTTGTTCGAGGCCAACCCTGGGTTGATCCGCACCCTGTACGACCCGACCTGCGGCACGGGTGGCTTCCTTTCGGACGCCATGAACCATGTTGCTGAGTACAGCAACCGATCCAAGGCGCCGCCGATCCTGGTCCCCTACGGCCAGGAACTGGAGCCGGAGACGCATGCGGTGGCGGTGACCGGCATGCTCCTGCGCACCCTGGAGAGCGATCCGGGGCGCGACCTGTCCAAGAACATCGCAGGCCCCTTCAGTACGCTCTCACGCGATGCGTTCGCCGGGCAGCGTTTCCACTACTGCCTCTCCAATCCGCCCTTCGGCAAGAAGTGGGAGAAGGATCAGGCCGAGGTCGATGCCGAGCACAAGCGCGGTGAGGCGGGGCGCTTCGGGCCTGGCCTGCCGCGCATCAACGACGGCTCCATGCTGTTCCTGATGCACTTGGCAAGCAAGCTGGAACGACCCGAGAAAGGTGGTGGCCGGGCCGCCATCGTGCTTTCGGGGTCGCCGCTGTTCAACGGCGGCGCCGGGTCCGGCGAGTCGGAGATCCGCCGCTGGCTGCTGGAGAACGATCTGGTAGACGCCATCGTGGCTCTGCCCACGGAAATCTTCTTCCGCACCGGCATCGGAACGTATCTCTGGATTTTGTCGAACAAGAAGCCAGAGCACCGGCAAGGCAAAGTCCAGTTGATCGATGCCTCGTCTTTCTGGACCTCGATCAAGAACGAGGGCAACAAACGCCGCATCATCAGCGACGCGCAGCGAGACCAGATCGTTTGTCTCTATGCCGATGGACAAAATGCCGAATACAGCCGGATGGTGGACTACCGCACCTTCGGCTACCGGCGCATCCGCGTTTTGCGCCCGCTGCGCATGCGCCTGCGCTTCGACGAGAACGGCCTGAACCGGCTCCACGCGGACAAGCAGTGGGCCAAGCTGTCCCCTGACCAACAAACCGCTTGGGAAATCGCGCTCGCGGGCGTGATGGGGGAAGTCAAGCCGTATGCCTGGGCTGAACTCTTCGCAGACGAAATCGGGCGGGCCGACCCTCGCATCGGGCGCGTAGGCAAGATGTTCGTTAAGGCCATGCTCGAAGCCTTCGGGGTGTGTGACCCAGAAGGCGAGCCAGTGCGCAATGCCCATGGCGATGCCGTGCCTGACGCGGACGCGACGGACTACGAGAACGTCCCGCTCACGCAGGACGTGAACGACTACCTTGCCCTGGAGGTCAAGCCACACGTCCCGGACGCCTATATCGACCCGGACTACCGCGACGAGAAGGATTTCCAGATCGGGCGCGTCGGCTACGAGATCAACTTCAACCGCTTCTTCTACGAGTACAAGCCGCCGCGCAAGCTCGAAGAGATCGACGCGGAGTTGAAACAGGTGGAAGCCGACATTGCGGAACTGCTGGGCCAGGTGACGCAGTGAGCGAACTGATCATCTATCAGGCGGATGGCGGCGCCATCGATGTGCGCTTGGAGGGAGAAACTGTCTGGTTGAGCCAGGAGCAGATCACCGCGCTGTTCGGGCGGGATCGCACGGTCATCGGGCGCCACATCCGCAACGTGTTTGACGAAGGCGAGCTGGAGCGCGATTCAGTCTGTGCAAAATTTGCACATACTGCGCGCGACGGGAAGACCTACCAGGTCGAGCACTTCAGTCTGGACGTGATCATCTCGGTCGGTTACCGGGTCAAGTCGGTCGAAGGCACGCGATTTCGCCAGTGGGCGACCCGTGTCCTGCGCGAACACCTGACACAAGGCTATACCGTCAACCGGCAACGCTTGGAAGCCAACGCTCGCGAACTGGAGTCCGCCCTGGTGCTCATTCGCCGCCTTGCGGCGCAGCCTGACATCAGCGCGGATGCCGGGCGCGGGCTGGCGGAGATCGTCAGCCGCTACGCGCAGACGTTCTTGCTGCTTCAGCGATATGACGAAGGACTGCTGGCCGAGCCATCCGTACAAGCAGGCGGCCTTTTGCCGTCCCCTGCGCAAGCACGCGCCGCCTTGGCGCTGCTGAAGGCCAAGTTGATCGAGCGCGCAGAGGCTACCGAACTTTTCGCGCAGGAGCGCAATGGCGGGCTGGAATCCCTGCTGGGGAACCTCGATCAAAGTGTCTTTGGCGAGCCTGCATATCCCAGCATCGAGAGTAAGGCTGCACATCTCCTGTACTTCGTCATCAAGAACCATCCGTTCGCCGATGGCAACAAGCGCAGCGGGGCGTTCCTGTTCGTGGATTTCCTTTACCGCAATCACCGCCTGCTCGACGCCAACGGTCAGCCAGTCATCAACGATACGGGCCTCGCGGCTTTGGCGCTGCTGGTCGCGGAATCGGCACCCGATCAAAAAGAAACCATGATCCGGCTCATCATGAACATGCTCGCCGCGCCGGAAGGAGTCAAACCATGAGCCACTACAAACCGTACCCAGCCTACAAGGACTCCGGCGTGGAGTGGATTGGGAAGGTGCCTGAGCATTGGAAGGTCAAGAGGCTGCGGCACGTTGCGAGCTTCAAGAATAGCAACGTGGACAAGAAATTGTATGAAGGCCAGCAGCATGTCCGCCTCTGCAATTACACGGACGTTTATTACAACGAATTCATAACTCGCAACTTGGACTTCATGCCGTCCACGGCGTCCGTTGACGAGATCGAGCAATTTTCCCTCAAGAAGGGCGATGTAATTATCACGAAGGATTCGGAAGACCCATCGGATATTGGCATCCCCGCGATTGTCTCGGACGATCTGAATGGAGTTGTTTGCGGGTATCACCTCACCGTGATTCGTGACGATGATTTTGAAACCTCACGGATCATCCATCGAGCACTTCAGGCCAAGCCTACGCAAGCGCACTTCTTCGTGGAGGCACCAGGAATCACGCGATACGGGCTTAATCAGGACGCAATTGGCGACACGCTCCTCTGCCTTCCTCCGCCAAAGGAGCGTAAAAATCTCGCCGACCGCATCGATCGCGAAACAGCCCGCATTGATGCGCTGATCGCCAAGAAGACCCGCTTCATCGAACTCTTGAAGGAAAAGCGCCAGGCGCTGATCACGCACGCTGTCACGAAGGGGCTTGATCCCAACGCGAAGATGAAGGACTCCGGGGTGGAGTGGATTGGGCAGGTGCCGGCGCATTGGTCAGTTCGACCAATAAAAGGCATCGTCTCAACGCCGATAACTGATGGCCCACATGAAACGCCTCAGTTCTATGGCCATGGCGTTCCCTTTGTTTCCGCTGAGGCAATTTCGGGAGGCTTTTTGAACTTCGAGAAGATTCGCGGCTATATCTCAAGGGAAGCTCATGAAGCTTACTCGAAGAAATGCAAGCCTCAGAAAAATGATATTTTCATGATTAAGTCGGGTGCAACAACAGGCGTTACAGCCATTGTGGATACCGATATCGAGTTCAATATTTGGTCACCTCTGGCTGTTATTCGGTGTGACGATGTGATGGACCCATTTTTTGTTCTCAACTACATGAGGTCTCATTCCTTTCAAGAAGGGGTTTCTCAGAACTGGAGTTTTGGCACCCAGCAGAACATCGGTATGGGTGTTATTAGGAATCTGCATGTGACCGCCCCCCCGCTTGCTGAGCAACGATCTATTGCCACCTACCTAAAGAATGGCACAGCCAGGATTGATTCGTTGGCTCAAAAAACTCAGCGCAGCATCGATCTGCTGAAAGAGCGCCGCGCTGCCTTTATTACCGCTGCCGTCACCGGCCAAATCGACCTCCGGGAGGCGGCATGAAACCGATTGATCAGATATTTACACCAGACATTACATCTCTCGATGTCAGCGTCGGGCCTCTTCTGTTTGGTCAATCGGAAAGCGACTATGAGAAAGCCGCGCTCGCCGGCCTTCACAACTCCCTTTCTCTGCTGACCTGCGCAGAAAATGTTCCGAAGCACATCCAGAAAAATATCGAATTATCGAAAAATCTTCTGCTGTATAGCACTTATGTATTCGACTTTACAACGGCAGCCGTTCACTATGCACAGATCGCTTTGGAAGCAGCGTTGAGGCGTGCGCTAGGTAAAAGTGAGGATTGCCGCGACAACATCGACACGATGTTAAAAGAGGCTGTATCCCGAAAGATGTTGCTCGAAGTCGATCACAAACACATCGCAGCAACAGGATTTATCAGCAGGTCCAGGAATGGCATTGCGCACGGCAAGGAAGAGAGAAATGTCTTCAATCAGGCTCTCGCTATTCCTTTTGTGCAAATGATGATTGATGCCATCAATGCACTCTTTTCGGAACCGCGACCGGATTCGGATGGGCGCGCGACCGATAGCGCGGAGAAAACATGACCGACACCGCACACCAAGAAAAGCACTTCGAGAACTACGTCGTCTCGAAGCTCAAGACGCAAGGTTGGGTGGTCGGGCACACCGACCAGTACGACACCGAGCGCGCGCTGTACCCCGAAGACCTGGCGGCCTGGCTGAAAGCCTCGCAGCCCAAGGTCTGGGACAAGCTGGCCAAGGACCATGGCGACCGCGCCCTGGAGCACCTGATGAACCAGGTCGTCAAGGCGCTGGAAGAACCCAAGAAGGGAACCATGCACGTCCTGCGGCGCGGCATTTCGGTGGCCGGATGCGGGCAGATTGACCTCTCCGAGGCGCCCCCCGAGGACAAGCGCAACGCGGACGTGCTCAAGCGCTATGGCGCGAACATCCTGCGCGTGGTGCCGCAGCTTCAGTACCACCCCACGCGCAAGCTGGCCATCGATCTCGTACTGTTCATCAACGGCATTCCGGTCGCAACGGTCGAACTCAAGACCGACTTCATGCAGTCGGCTGAAGCGGCGATGGACCAGTACCGCACGGATCGTCAGCCCTTCGACCCCAAGACCAAGCGACGGGAGCCGCTGTTGACCTTCCGGCGCGGTGCGGTGGTGCATTTCGCCATGTCCGACTCGGACATTCAGATGACCACCAAGCTCGACGGCGAGAACACGTTCTTCCTGCCGTTCAACCAAGGCAACGACGGCCACGCGGGGAATCCGGCTAGAACGGACGGCGAGTATCCGGTCGCCTACTTCTGGGAGCAGATTTGCCAGCGCGACGCCTGGCTTCGCATCTTCCACAGCTTCGTCTTCGTCGAGAAGAAGGATGTGGCTGACCTCAAGGGCAACTACACCAAGAAGGAGACGCTGATCTTCCCGCGCTTTCACCAGTGGGAAGCCGTCAACGCGATGATCGCCGATGCGCGGGCCAATGGCCCTGGCATGCAGTATCTATGTGACCACAGCGCGGGGTCAGGCAAGACCAACACGATCTCCTGGACCGCGCACGACCTCATCAAACTGCGGCGTGACAACGGCGAGGCGATCTTCAATAGCGTGATCATCGTCACCGACCGCAACGTGCTCGACAGCCAGTTGCAGGACGCCATCAAGCAGATCGATCACCAGTTCGGCGTCATCGCCGCCATTGACCGCATCAAGTCCTCGAAATCCAAGAGCAAGCAACTCACCGAGGCGCTGCTTTCGGGCACGCCGATCATCGTCGTCACGATTCAGACCTTCCCCTACGCGATGGAAGCCATCGTGACGGAGGACGCGCTCAAGGGAAGCAACTTCGCCGTCATCATCGACGAGGCGCACACCTCGCAGACCGGCACCACGGCAACCAAGCTCCAGGCGGCTCTCGGTATGGGCAGCAAAGGGGGCATGGACAAGCTCACCGTCGAGGAATTGCTGGAGCAGTTGCAGAAGTCGCGCGTGCGTCCGACGAACATCAGCAACTTCGCCTTCACCGGAACGCCGAAGCACTCGACCCTCATGCTGTTCGGCAGGCCCGCCGATCCGACCAAGCCCGCCACGAAAGACAACCCCCCGCGACCATTCCATCGCTACTCGATGCGACAGGCCATCGAGGAACGCTTCATTCTTGATGTGCTCAAGGGCTACATGCCCTACAAGACGGCCTTCAACCTGTCCAAGGAGATCGAAGACGCGAAGCGGGTCAGCAGCAAGCGCGCGAAGAAGACTCTCGCGCAATGGATGTCTCTGCACCCGACCAACGTCACCCAGAAGGTGCAGTTCATCGTCGAGCACTTCAGCAAGAACGTCATGCACCTGCAGGGCGGCAAGGCCAAGGCAATGGTCGTGACAAGCTCGCGCCCTGCGGTCGTGCGCTACAAGAAAGCGTTCGACGCCTACATCGAGAAGCACGCCGAGCACGCCGGTATTCGCTGCTTGGTGGCCTTCTCGGGCAAGGTCAAGGGCAAGGACATGATCCACCTTCAGGACGACCCGCTGGCCGCTGAAGCGTTCGTGGTCGATGAGAAGGACGAGTTCACGGAAACGAGCATGAACCCGCCGCACCTGGCCAATGAAGACCTTCGCGACTCGTTCGACCGGCCCGAGTACCGGATCATGCTGGTGGCCGACAAGTTCCAGACCGGCTTCGACCAGCCCAAGCTGGTGGCGATGTACGTGGACAAGAAGATCGCCAATGGGGTCGAGATCGTCCAGACCTTCTCGCGCCTGAACCGCGTGGCGCCGGGAAAGGACGAGACCTTCATCATCGACTTCGTGAACGACCCGCAAAGCGTGCTCGATGCCTTTGCGCTCTTTGATGCGGGCGCGGAGATGGAGGATGTGCAGGACCCCAACGTCGTCTACCAGATCCGCGATGCGCTCGATGTTCAGGACATCTTCGATGCCGATGACCTCGCCGCTTTCAAGGAGGCGCGCTTCAAGTCGATCCGCGACATCACCCAGGCACACGACCCGCAGCACAAGGCCCTGTATGCGGCGACCGAGAAGCCCACGCGCATCTACAACGAGCGATTGAAGATGCTGCGCGATGCCGTCGAAATGTGGGAGGCGGCATTCGAGAAGGCTCGCGCCAGCGGGGACAAGAACGGCGAGAAGGAGGCGGACTACCAGCGGCACGATGTCGCGCAGCAGGTAGCCGGTTTAGTGGCGTTCAAGGGCGCCCTTGGGCGCTTCTGCCGCACCTATGCCTATGTGGCTCAACTCATCGACTTTGGCGACCCCGAACTCGAAAACTACGCCGCCTTCGCCAAGCTGCTCGGCAAGCGACTCGATGGCGAGGCGGTCGAGAACATCGACCTGAAGGCGCTGGTCCTCATGGGGTTCGACATCAAGGCGACCCCACTCACCCCGAAACCCGATCCCGAGCCGCCCGTCCTCAAGCCCATCGGGCCAGGCAGTACCGATGGAACGGCGGACGACGCGAAGTATCTCAGGGAGATCATCGAAAAGCTCAACCACCTCTTCGGCGACGCCGCGCCCGTGCGCGACCAGATGGCCTTCGCCAACCAGGTCGCGGCGATCACGCAGGAGAGCGACGTGGTGATGGCACAGATCGAGAACAACTCACGCGACCAGGCCATGAAGGGCAATCTGCCCGGCGCCGTCCAAAACGCGGTGGTTCGCGCCCTCACGTCCCACCAGAAGCTGGCGACGGTCCTACTCAAAGCCGACAAGCAAGCCATGACGGCGTTCATCGACCTGATCTACGAACTGGACAGGGATCGGCGCACGCTCGACATGGGGGATGACGGTGCTTGACCTACTGAATTTGCCCGGCATTGAGCCAGTGGACCTGCGCAGCGAGAACGGCTCCATCGTCATCGTTGCGCAGTACAGCCTGGACGGGCTGCCGATCTGCCCATCGTGCGGCCAGCCCATGTACCGGCACGGCAAGCGCGTGACGGATGTGGCCGACACGCCGATGCAAATGCAGCCGGTGCGTCTGGAGATCAGCAGGCCGCGCTTTCGCTGCCGCTCTTGCGGGACGATGGATACCCCGGAGTTGCCCTTTCTGGATGAGCGACGCCGGGCAACCCGCAGGCTCGTGGACGCCATTCGCGAGCGATGCTTGAGCACGACATTCCACGCCATGTCGCAGCAAACGGGCCTGGCGGTCAATACGATCAAGAACATCGCGCACGACCTGATCGAAGACCTGGAGCGAACGGTTCGCTACGAGACGCCCATCATCATGGGCATCGACGAGGTGATGATCGGCGGTGACTATCGATGCGTCATCACGAACCTTGCCACCAACAACCTCTTCGACATGCTGGAGGCGCGCACCCAGCAGCACCTCAAGCCGTACTTCGCGAAGCTGCCGAACCGGGATCGCGTCGAATGGGTCTGCACGGACATGTGGCGACCCTATAAGAACTCGTTTGAAGCCTACCTGCCGAACGCCAAGCTGGTGATCGACAAGTTCCATGTGGTCCGCATGGCCTCCGATGCCCTGGAGGCCGAACGCAAGCGCATACAGGCCAAGCTGGACAAGGATGATCGCATCAAGGTCAAGAAGTCCCTGCGCTGGCTGACGCTCAAGCGTCCGCAGTCTCTCAGCCCGACGGAGCTTCGCGCGCTCGACGCGGTGCGCGCAAACTACCCCGCGCTGGCACTGGCCTACGACTTCAAGGAGACCTTCTACCGAATCTACGACGATCCCGACAAGGCTTCCGCGATGCGAGCCTTCGAGGCTTTGGAGAATTGCATCCCGGCTACTGGGCTGAACGAGTTCAGATCCTTGGCGAGAACGGTGCGAGACCACTACGCGGACATCTTCGCCTACTGGGACTCTCCGGCGCAGATCACGAACGCCTACACCGAGAGCTTGAACGGCCTGATCAAGATCGCCAACCGCAATGGGCGGGGGTACAGCTTTGAGATCCTTCGGGCGAAGGCGCTGTACGCGAAGGAAGCCCGCAAGGTGGGGAGCGTGATCCGGTTGATCGACGGCGGACGACCCGGAATTCCAACCACCGAGGCGCGGAAGCCGGTCGAGTACGGCCCGCACATTCCAACCTTGGTGGCGATGTCCGAGTCCGGTCAACTGGACTGACGGACCACCTGCTTTCTACCGCGTTTTGCACAAAGCCGTTTTTTCCTAGTCGACCAAGAACACATAGGTCGCCACATCAGTGATCAGTCCCTCAAATCTTCCGACGAAAGGATCTTCGACCATTGATGGCGACCCCAGGGCCTGGTCCTTGAGCCATTGGCGGACCTTGTCGGCTTCTTCTGGTTCAAGTCCAGAAAAATCACCGTTGAACAAGGCCGATGCCCATTGGGCTGGCGCCTCGATTTTGATGGATTTTTTGATGGATTTCTTCATCATAGACAAACTCCGGTTGGAAACCCCCAACTTTAGGGGGATCATTGGACACGGTGGAGGTGTACCTCCACCGTGTTGTTTCGCCCGGGAAGTCCGGGCGCGGATTGAAACAAACAAACGTTACACGCGCATCCCCATGATGACTGTCGCATAGGAGGCTTTCGACGCGTCCCTGGTCCCGACCGGAGCAATGATCATGCGATCCATGTCCTTGATCGAGACCTGGACCCTTTCATCGCGACACGCCGAAAGGAATTCCTCGACATAACTGCCGTTGACGCCGTATTCGAATGCGGAGCATTGTTGCACGGCGATTTCGTCGCAACTCGTGGAGTCTGACCCAAGGGTGACCGTCACCAAGCCAGCGCCATCGCTCTTGACGACGATGGCCTTGCTTTTTCGGTCCTCGTCGGCCAGCATCACGCGGTGGAATGCCGCGGCAAATTCAAGCCGCGACACCTCGAATTGCGCGCCATGATCGCGTGGGATGACCTTGTCGTAATCCTTGATGTATTCGGAGTACAGGGCCATGCGGCACAGCCAATCACCGCGCTTGGCGACGAGCGTTTTGTCGATAATCGAGAGCTTCACATCGCCATCGGCCGACATTGATTTCAGCAAATGCACCGCGGCAGGGGCCAGGGTTGCGCGGAATGCACCGCTCACCGACTTGGCCTGGATACGGTTGATCACCAGGCGGTGCCCGTTTGTCGCGACAACCTCGGTATCGCCGCCCTCCCGGACATTGATGTGCATTCCATTCAGGAAGTAACGCACATCGTTCTCGGCCATGGCGTGGGAAACCAGCGCGATGGCGCCCGACAAGACCTCGCCGTCGAACCCGCAAAATTGCTCTGCTTGCGACACGGCCTCGGCGTCGATCTCGTCGATCGCAGGGGCGTAGACCGCACTGACACGCAAGCGTGTGCGGCCACTGACCACGTGAGCCCCGTCCTTGTCGCCAAGCACGATGGTGACGGTGT
>CABS01000180.1_pt1 | contig 126178 bp, 125 predicted proteins | sample 344768 | NCBI WGS metagenome assembly CABS01 (sample SAMEA3138346, study PRJNA38045) | mine drainage metagenome | isolation source: Carnoules arsenic-contaminated mine drainage | place: France:Carnoules | collected 21-May-07 | reverse complement strand
TCCCTTTCGGTGTTCGTGGTGCCAAGGGCCGGAATCGAACCGGCGACACCGCACTTTTCAGGCGCGTGCTCTACCGACTGAGCTACCTTGGCAAGGATGCGGGCACAACGCTCGCGCGATGTACCCGCATAGACGATGGCGACGCTGATGGGGCTCGAACCCACGACCTCCGCCGTGACAGGGCGGCGCTCTAACCAACTGAGCTACAGCGCCAGGGGATGGTGGGCACGGTTGGGATTGAACCAACGACCCCCCGCGTGTGAAGCGGATGCTCTCCCACTGAGCTACGCGCCCACGATACCCGGCGTTCGGGAACCGTTAGACGATTTCGGATGGTATCCTATCACGATGGCACTTGTCTAGCGCCTCTGCAGCAAATACTCGGGGCAAATGCACGCTCGGTGTGGAAGGACGCGGAATGCTCGAAGGATTTCCCTTGCTCTCGCGCTTCTCGGTTCCGTTCGCGGATATCGATATGCTCCATCACGTGAACAACGTCGCCTATATTCGCTGGGCGGAGATGATGCGTGCGGAGTATTTCGCGCGCGTTATGGGCGAAGCGATCGACGGTAACCACGGCATGATCCAAGCGAATATTTCGTTTACCTACGAAAAGCAACTCGCTTATCGGGAGCAGATCGCGGTGGGCTGCAAGGTCTCGCGTATGGGGACGAAATCGTGGGACTTTAGCTACGAAGTATGGAGCGAGACGTTCGTGCACCGCGCTGCATATGGAACGACCACCGTCGTCGCCTTCGATTTCGAGGCGCAGCGGACGATCGTCGTGCCCGAGAGTTGGCGTGCGGCGATCGCCGCCTTCGAAAGCGGCCCGCAGATTTTATTTCACTGAGACTCGGGCGCGGCGCTCGCGACGATTGCGTTTATCGCGATACATGCGATGATCGGAACGGCGGAGTAGCTCGGCGATCTCGGTGCCGTCGCGTGGCGCGATCGCCCAGCCGATGCTCGCGCCGACGCGCAGCTTATTCCCATGCCAGGCTGTCGAGCGCTCGAGCGTGGCGCGCACCTGCTCTGCGAGCGTGCGCGCGTCCTCATCGCTGCCGATGCCGCGGAGGATCGTCGCAAATTCATCGCCGCCGAGACGTGCGACGCTATCCCCGGTGCGAAGCCGTCGTATCAATCGGCGCGATGCGCTGCGAAGGACGGCGTCGCCCGCCTCGTGCCCGTAGCGGTCGTTCATCTCTTTAAACCCGTCGAGATCGATGAAGAGCACGGCGAGCCGATCCCCGCTGCGCCGGACGCGGGCGAGCGCACTGGTGAGCGCGGCGGCGAATGCCGCTCGATTCGGAAGCGTCGTGAGTGGATCGTGATCGGCGCGGAAACGCTCGCGGTCGATCTGTTCGCGCAGCATGCGTTGACGGAGCGCGACGGCGACGTAGGGGCCGAGGCTCTCGATGACCGCAGCATCGCTCTCGTCATAGAAGCGTAGGGCGCCGCTGCGCACCGCAAATCCACCGACCGCTTCATCCCCGATGCGCAGCGGCATCGCCATCGCTGCCGGCTCGCGCGCTTCGCGGGCGATGCCGTCGCGGACGACGGTGCCCAGCGGGTCGGCGGCGGGGAGCTGGGCGAGCACGCTGCGCCGAAAATTTCCATCCACCGAGGCGAGACGGATCCAGCTTTGCCCTTCGCGCAAGATGGCGACCACCTCAGTCGCCTCGACGAAGGTCGCCAAGAGGTCGGCGAGACTCGCAAAAACGGCCTCGAGCGTAATGTCCTCAACGAGTAGCGTCGACATCCGGCGAGCCGCCTCGGCGACCCGCTGGCGTAAAGCACTCATAGGGCGGCGCTCTTCAATGGCAGAGGCGCTCGCTCCGCTCGCAGGGGCTTTGACGGGGCTTGGCGCATCTGCTATCCTGCGTTGGGTCTTTTGGGCGGTTAGCTCAGTGGGAGAGCGCTTCCTTGACACGGAAGAGGTCAGAAGTTCAATCCTTCTACCGCCCACCATGTGGAATATACGCAAAAAAGCGCCGATTCGTTCGGCGCCTTTTCGTTAGGATGCCAGCCGAAGATCTCGCCGCCGGGGCGCAGGGCGTTGACCGCCGCGCAAGAAAGCGAGGCCCCATGAAGGACTTGAAGCTCGCGCGCTGCCTGGCAGTGCTTTGCGTATCGGCCTCGATGTTCGTGTCATTCGGCGGCTCGGCGGCTGCCGCGGGGGCGCCGCTGCGAATCGGATCGGATATATCCTACGCGCCGCTCGAATTTTTCAGCAAAGGAAATCCGAACCCGCGCGGTTTCGATATGGATCTCGCTCGCGCGCTCGGCGCTCGGCTCGGGCGACCGGTGCAGATCCTCGATCGCAGTTTCGATTCGTTGCTCGGCGGCGTCGCCGACGGCAAGATCGACCTCGCGATTTCGGCGATCTCCGATACACGCGCTCGCGAAAAGCAAGTGAGTTTCGTCGATTATTTTTTGGCCGGCAGCGGCATGCTCGTTCCGGCGGGTAACCGGAATCATATCTTTTCGCTCGCCGCGCTCTGCGGACTATCGGTAGACGTGCAATTTGCGACTTCCCAGGCGATCGCACTGCAAGCGCAATCGGTCGCCTGCAAGGCGGTCGGCCTTGCCCCAATCCTGTTGCAGCAGCGAGCGACCGATGATGCGGCACTCTCGTTGCTGCTCTCCGGCAAGAGCGTGGTGCACGTTACGGACTTTCCCGTCATTGCCTACCTCGCACGGACGCTCGACGGCGGGAAACGCTACGTGGTCGCAGGGCGCCAATTCGACGTCGTTCCCTACGGGATTGCGGTGGCAAAAAACAATGTCGCTTTGGCCGATGCCGTTCAATCGGCATTACAGGCGCTCATCGCCGATGGAACCTACGATCGATTGCTCGCTAAGTGGGGACTTGGGCAGGGGGCGCTACGCTCGACGCCGATCGACGCCGGGACGCTTTACGAGCACTGATGATGCGCATATCTCTCGCTCGTACCATAACGGCAATCGTGCTCCTCGTAGGGCTGGTGCTCGGCGTAGCGCGGCCGGCTTTTGCAGTACAGCCCCTGCTTGTCGGCACGGATATATCGCATCCGCCGCTTGAGTTCTACCAACAACCCGGCGGTCGCGTTCGCGGTTTTGACGCCGATATCGCGCGCGAGATCGCAAAGCGTCTCGGGCGTCCGGTGCAGTTCGTCAACATGCCGTTCGGAGATTTACTGCAGGCGGTCGCTGCGGGCAAGGTCGCCTTCACGATCTCCTCGATGTTCGATTTGCCGATCCGCGAGAAAGTCGCAGATTTCGTCGATTACTTTCTCTCGGGAACCGCAATTATGGTGCGTGCGGGGAACCCGCATAGCGTGTTTACGCTCGCTGGCTTCTGCGGCCTCACCGCGAGTGCCGAAGTAGGGACCTTCCAATTTACCGCGCTCAAGGAGCAATCTGCACGTTGTCGCGCGTTGGGGCTCGGCGGCGTTCATCTGGTATCGGTCGCGGGGGACGAACAGGGCGCGCAGGCACTTCTCGCCGGGCGTGTCGAGATTCATATCGCCGATTTCCCGATCGTCAGTTATCTCGCGCGTACCGTTGGAAACGGCAAACTCGTCGTCGCGGGGCGTCCGTTTAACCAGATTCCCTACGGGATCGCCGTGCGTAAGGGGAACGTAGCCCTACGGACGGCGATCGTGTATGCGTTGGCGGGCATGGTCGCCGATGGGACCTACAATAGCTTGCTGAAGAAGTGGCATCTGCAAGCGGGCGCGCTCCGTTCGATTCCCGTCAACGCGGGGAAACTCTACCAGCACTAACCGACGCGTGGCCGGATCGGCGCTTAGCCCGCGAGGGTGCGGCGGAAGAATTCGATGCTGCGATCCCACGCGAGCTTCGCGGCGGCCTCGTTGTAGTTCCCGATTCCACCGGGATTCGAGAACGCATGTCCGGCATCGTAGCGATGGAATTCGTACGGAGCGCGCGCTGCGCGGAGGCGTGCTTCGATCGCGTCGACGCGCGCGATGGGGAAGTACTCGTCGCGAAGGGCCCAATGTCCCTGAAGCGGGATCTTGATGCTACCTGGGTCGCCGGCCTCTTCGGGCGGGAATCCATAGAAGGGCACCGCGGCGGCAAAATCCTTGAGGTGCATCGCACAGAGAAGCGTTAATGCGCCGCCCATACAGAACCCGATGACACCGACCTTTTGGCCGCTCTTCGCGAGATACTGCGCCGCGCCGCGCGCGTCTTGCATCGCGGCATCGGTGAAGTCGAGCCCTTGCATTAGATGGTTCGCTTCATCCCCGGTTGCGGCGACGCGCCCTCGGTAGAGATCGGGAATCAATACGCGAAAACCAGCGGCGGCCATGCGCTCGGCGGTAGAGATAATCTGGTCGTTCACGCCCCACCATTCTTCGAGCATGACGATCCCCGGAGCATTCTTTGGATCGCCGGGTTCGGCGAGGTAGCCGGGTGCTTTCGCGCCATCGGGGCGCGTAAATTCGATCGTCGATCCCATCTTCGTTCCTCTCGTAGCATTCGTGCCTGCGCTCGCGGCGCGCTTCTTTCGAACCCTCCGCACGAACGAGAGGGTTGCAGAGCGGCGGGGTTTTCCTGGGCGCCTTGGAATCCCCGCTGGCATGGAACGACGGAGCGCGAGCCCACCGAAGCCGGCCGCGAACGCCGAGGCGATCGACGAACCGCGTTGGCATGCGTCGTTGGCGGCGATCGGCGCGTTGATTCTATACGTGTTGCTGCCGCAACGTCTCGTTTTCGGCCCCGCATGGTTCGCGCCGATCGCCGTATTGGCGGTACTGGTGCCGCTCTCGATCTTCGCTCCGGATCGCGACGACGAGACGCCGCTTCATCGAATCGCTTCGATCGTTTCGATCGTGCTGTTGAATATCTTTAACGTCCTCTCCGTGTTCCTCCTCGTCATCGATGCGTTTTCGCATCATCCCAAAGGGGTCGCCGGGATCACCGGCCAGCGCTTGCTCCTATCCGGAGCGCAAATATGGACGACGAACGTTTTGGTCTACGCGCTCTGGTTCTGGGAGGTGGATGGTGGTGGGCCGTGGCAGCGCAGCCGAGCGCGGAGCGCGGCGGCAGATCTCAAAGCGAGTTTTCTGTTCCCACAAATGATGGTTGACGCGCAGCGCGTTCGTTGCGTCGATCCTCACTGGAAGCCGCTCTTCCTCGATTATCTCTACGTCGCGTTCACGAACGCCTTGGCGTTTAGCCCAACCGACACGATGCCGATCACGAGATCGGCGAAGATGTTGATGCTCGTCGAAGCGTCGATCTCGTTCGTGACGATCGCACTCGTGGTTTCGCGAGCGATTAACGTTATTTAATACGCCGCTGCGGCGACGGCTTTATAGTTGGGACTTCGAGATCAGCCGCGTGCGTATGAAGGCGCTTGGGGAAATATGGACGTCGCCGCGGAACGGCAGGTCGAGTTCGGCGATGACGACCATCGTTGCGACGATCGTCGCCGCGAGCAACATCGTCATCACGTAATGGGCGGGTCGGCTCTGGACGCGAAAGAGATAGGTTCCGCCGACGGTGACGAAGGCGATGAACAGCATCATGCCCCACAGCACCAGTGGGATGCTCTCTTGGTTGTCGAATAAGCGCGTTCGTCGTTGGTCGACGAAACGGGTCGTCAGTTCGAGCATCGTTGCGAGCACGGCGGCCTGGCGTGCGTCGGCTGGGTGGAAGCCGGCGACGCGTTCGATAATCGCATGGGCGCGGTTTCGTGCTTGCCGACTGAAATCCCCGTGTTGCATCGCCGGCCACTCGCGGTTAACGACCGCTCGCACGTAGAGAACGATCTCCGATCGCAACGGCGTTGCGAAGCTCTTCGGAAGCGTTTCGCAGAGGTGGTAGAGATCGCCGAGTGCGGCGGCTTCATTTTTCACCGTCGCCGCCGCTTGGTCGAACTCTTGCCAGACGGTGACGACCATAAACGAGAGAATGACGGCGAGGATCGTTCCGATCGTCGCAACGATCGGCCCGGCGACGTCATTATGGGTCAGCCCCCCCGACGCGACGCGCCGCTCGAAGAGCGAGAGCCCGCATGCTGCGAGCGTACAGGCGACCGAGATTGCGACGGTCGCAAAGAACCAGGTCGGTATCCCATAGATCCAGTCCACGCCGACGCCATTCTCGAACGAAGGGATCCCTCCTCGATTCCCCGGCAACCAATCGTTCGAAACGCGCGTTGATAGGACGCATGGAAGGCGGCACAGAACATCGCGCGCCGTGTACGTGCGGGTATGATGTAATGGTAGCCTGCGACCTTCCCAAGGTTGATGCGTGGGTTCGATTCCCACTACCCGCTCCAATCCGGCGACGTAGCCAAGTGGTAAGGCAGGGCTCTGCAAAAGCCCCATTCGGCAGTTCGAATCTGCCCGTCGCCTCCAATTCGTTTCCTCGATGCGCATAGTCGTCATCGGGGCCGGCGGCATCGGCGGGTTCATCGCCGCCGCGCTCGCACGGAGCGGCGCCGAGGTCGCGGTAATGGCGCGCGGCGCGCATGCCGACGCCATCGTTCGTTCCGGACTTCAGGTTCGCGGCGACCTCGGCACCTATACGGTGCCGCTTCGCGTCGTGTCGAAGCTCGAAGAGCTCGACGCGTTCCACTGTGCGCTGCTCTGCGTGAAGGCGCACCAACTCCCCTCGCTCGACGAAACGTTGCAACGGCTCTCCCACGCCGGGGCCTGCGTGGTGACGCTCCAGAATGGAGTACCGTTTTGGTTCGCACGAAAGCCGCCGCTCGAGAGCGTCGATCGCGGCGGTGCTTTGGGCGCGCTCTTCGACGACCGACGGACGATCGGCGGCGTCGTGCACGTCTCGGGGCATATCGAGGCACCCGGCTCCATCGTGCAGAGCGGCGGCATGCGCTACGTCCTTGCGCCGATCGCCGACGGCGGGAGCGCCGAGGATGCGTGCGATCGATTGATCGCACTGATGGAGCGTGCGGGTTTGGCGCCGGAACGAAGCGCCGATCTTCGCGGCATTCTCTGGGCAAAGTTGGCGAATAACGTCGGCCTCAATGCCGTGAGTGCGCTGACGCGCCTCTCGATCGCCCCGATGCTCGCATTCGCGCCGACGCGCGAGCTCGTCGCGCGCTTGATCGGCGAGACGCTCGCGGTCGGGCGTGCCCTCGGCGTCGTCGGAGCGATCGATATCGAGCAACGCATGCAGTATGCGGCACGCTTGAGCGACGTGCGTACTTCGATGCTCCAAGATGTTTTGGCCGAGCGAACGATGGAGATCGAGCCGATCTTGGGGGCGACCGTCGAGTTAGGAGAGCGCGTCTCCGTGCCGACGCCAACCGTTACCACGATGCTCGGATTGCTTCGCGGGCTTCAGAAGAGTTTTGCACGGTGAGCGTGCTGCCGCGTATCATTCCCTGCCTCGATATCCGCGACGGACGCGTGGTGAAGGGCGTACACTTCGAGGGGCTTCGCGATGCCGGCGATCCCATCGAACTCGCGCGTCGATACGAACGGGAGGGGGCTGACGAACTCGTCTTTCTCGATATCGCTGCGACGGTAGAAGGGAGAACCGCCTCACTCGAGATGCTCCGTCGCATCGGCGCCGAGCTGAGCATCCCTTTCGCGGTCGGTGGAGGGATCGAGAGCGTCGAGAGGGTGCGCGAATTTCTCCACGCTGGCTGCGATAAAGTCTCGCTGAACTCCGCGGCGGTGCGCTCGCCAGCGCTCCTCGACGCGATCTCGGGCACCTTTGGTAGCCAGTCGCTCGTCGTTGCGATCGACGTTCGCCGAAGCACCGCGGGAGCGTTCGACGTCTATCTCGATGGGGGGCGGACGCGCAGCGATCGTGGGGCAGTTGAATGGGCCTGCGAAGCGCAGCGGCGCGGCGCCGGCGAACTGCTGGTAACGAGCATGGATCGCGACGGTACCCGCGAGGGCTTCGATATCGAGCTGACGGCTGCGATCCGCGCGGCGGTCGATATCCCGGTCATCGCCTCGGGTGGTGCGGGAAGCCTTGAGGATTTTGCCGCGCTTTTCGCCGCCGGTGCCGCCGATGCGGCACTCGGGGCCTCGGTCTTCCATGACGGGAGCATCGCCATTCCACACCTCAAGAAAGAACTGCGCGAGCGAGGCATAATGGTGCGACCGTGGCAACCGAGGCTTTAAACTGGGACGAACGCGGGCTGATGCCGGTCGCCATCTGCGACGCGCGCAGCGGAGAGCTTTTGACGCTCGCTTGGGCGAATCGAGCCGCGCTCGATGAAACGCTGGCAACGCGACGGACGGTGCTCTATAGTCGCTCTCGCGCACGTCTGTGGCGCAAGGGCGAGAGTTCTGGGAACGGCCAACACGTCGTCGCCGTGACGACCGATTGCGATCGCGACGCACTCTGCTATCACGTCCTCCCGCAGGGGCCGGCCTGTCACACCGGCGCCGCGAGTTGCTTTCAGGATCGACTCCTCGAAGCCGATGCTCCCGCCGGCGATTTTCGCCGCGCGATCGAGCACTTGCGTTCGACGATCGCAGAGCGCCGCGGGAGCGACCCCGAGCATTCGTACGTCGCTCGCCTCTTACGCGACGGCGTCGATCGTATCGGGAAGAAGATCGGTGAGGAAGCGACCGAGGTCGTGATCGCTGCAAAGAATCCCGATGACGATGAATTGATTTGGGAGTCAGCCGACCTCCTCTTCCACCTGTTGGTCTTGCTCGAAGCGCGCGGCATCGATCCCGATGCCGTCGGTTCGCACTTATTGCAACGCGCGAAGACGTGACGTTACGCGAACTCGCCGGCATTGGGCCGAAGCGGGCGCTCGCATTCGCGGCTCTGGAGATCGAAACGCCGCGCGACCTCCTGGAGCACTTCCCCTTTCGCTACGACGATCTCCGCGAGGCGACGCCCGCCATAGCGTTAGGCGGGCGCGGCGGCGAAGAGAATGCGGTTGGAACCGTTCTTGCCGTGCGCGAGCGGCGCGCGCGCAGTCTCGAGATCGTTGAAGTCGAGCTTCGTGACGAGAGCGCGCTCTTTCGAGCGAAATGGATCGGCCGCAATCGGTACGTCATCGGACGCTTTAAAGTTGGAATGCGGCTCTTCGTGCGCGGCCGCGTCGAACGTTCGCTTGCGGGCCCCGTCGTGAGCGTGAGTACCTATCGCATTCTTGGCCCCGACGAGCGCTATCGCGGCACGCTCGTGCCGATCTATCACGCGGCGCGAGAGCTTTCCAGTAAAACGATCGCCACCGCGATCGCGCGAAATTTTCCGCTTCTCCTCGAAGCAGCGCCGCCCGACCCGATTCCCCCATCGATCCTCGAACGGAGCGGCTACGAGCCGATCGATCGCGCGTATCATCGCCTCCACGCACCAGAGACGTTGGAGGAAGCGCAGCGCGCGCGAGAGCGTTTTGCGTACGGCGAATTTTTGGTTCATGCCTTTGCGTCGCTGCGCCGTCGCGCGGTTCGATCGCTCGAGCGCGGCGCCGAGGCCATGTCGGATGCACGGAGCTGTATCGAGCAACTCGAACGCGACCTGCCGTTTCCGCTCACGGGCGCGCAGCGGCGCGTCATTGGTGAGATCGCGCGCGATCTTGCCGGCGAGATGCCGATGAATCGCTTGGTTCAAGGCGATGTCGGGAGCGGCAAAACCCTCGTCGCCGCCGCAGCGATGTTGATCGCGGCGCGCAATAACGTGCAGTCGGCGTTGATGGCTCCGACCGAACTCCTGGCCCTCCAGCACGCTCAAAAATTAGGGCCGCTCTTAATGCCGTTCGGTATCGCCGTTCAACCGGTGCTCGGCAGTCAACGCTCCTCGGAGCGTCGAGAGGCGTTACGGCGCCTCGGGAGCGGCGAGGCCGCCGTCGCGGTCGGCACGCACGCGCTCTTGACGGAGAGCACGGAGTTCTTGCGACTCGGCCTCGTGACGATCGACGAGCAACATCGCTTCGGCGTCGAGCAGCGTGCGCGGTTGCGCGCGAAGGGTGGAACGCCGCATACGCTGCATTTAACGGCGACTCCGATTCCGCGTACGCTCGCGCAGACGTTGCTCGCCGGGCTCGATATCTCTTCGATCGACGAATTGCCGCCGGGGCGTACGCCGATCGAGACCTACGTGTTACGGATGAGCCGACTCGATCGCGCCTATCGTTTTATTCGCGAGCGCGTGGAGAGAGATCGTCGGCAGGCCTATATCGTCTGCGCTGCGATCGAGAGCGATGACGATGAGGGAACCGGGCTGATCGGGGCGGTGGAAGAAGCGGCACGGGTAACAGCTGGACCCTTCGCGGGCTTGCGGGTGGGCTTGCTCCACGGGCGCATGAGCGCCGACCTGAAGGATCGCACGATGCGGCAATTCTCCGCCGGCGAGATCGATGTTTTAGTTGCGACGACGGTGGTGGAGGTCGGCGTCGACGTCCCCAATGCCGTCGTGATGCTCGTGCTCGACGCGCATCGGTACGGCCTCGCACAACTCCATCAATTGCGCGGGCGCGTCGGGCGCGGAGCGGCCTCCTCCTATTGTTTGCTGCTCCATCCCGACGAGACGCAGCAGAGCGCTCGGCTCGAGTTCTTACTCAAGAGTACCGATGGCTTTGCGATCGCCGAACGCGACCTGGAACTGCGCGGCGGAGGGCAGCTCGGAGGCATCCTCCAATCGGGGCACAGCGGTATGCGCTTCGGCGATCCCATCGCCGATCGCTCGCTCTTTATGGCGGCCGCCGAGGCGGCACGGGAGATCTTCGAACGGGATCCCGAGCTCCGCGAGCCCGGGAACGCCGGGCTCCTCGCGGCCTTGCTCGCCGAGCCAAATCTTCGGGATCTGCAACTTTCTTCGTAATGACGCAGTAAAGACTATATCGCTCTCTGTAACTGAAGGAGTCCTCCTATCGTGCGATTCACTCGCTCGCTCGTCGCGTTCGCGGCAGCGCTCGCCCTCGGGTTCGCCCTCGTCGGGCAGGCGCGCGCCGATTCGAACGTCACCCGCGCTACGCTTTCTAACGGTCTTCAGGTCGTCGTCGTACGCGATACGCTCGCGCCCGTCGTGACGACGATGATGAATTACAAAGTCGGCTCGAACGAAGAGCCGCTCGACGGCCTCGCTCACGCGACCGAACATATGATGTTCCGCGGCAGCAAGACGATCTCGGCGAATCAGCTCACGGAGATCATCGGCCTTACCGGCGGTGATTTCGACGCCGACACCCAAGCTGAAATGACGCAATATTTTTTCACCGTTCCCTCGCAGTATCTCGACGTTGCGCTCCGGCTCGAAGCCTCGCGCGCGCGCGGATTGCTCATGGCGCAGAACCAATGGAACCAGGAACGCGGAGCGATCGAGCAAGAGGTTACGCAGGACAACAGCAATGCGATATCGCGCATGCTGATGAAGATTCAGAAGGCCGTCTACGTGGGTACGCCCTACGGCAACAACACCCTCGGAACGATCAAGACCTTCTCGACACAGATCAATCACAAACAACTGATCGATTTCTATAACACCTGGTATCACCCCAATAACGCTATTTTCGTCATCGTTGGGAACGTCGATCCACACTCGACTATCGCGATGGTGAAAAAACTGTTCGGCTCGATTCCGGCGGCAAAATTGCCCGCGCGGCCGAAGGTCGCGCCGCTGCCGTTGAAACCGCAGGTTATCTCCGAGACGAGCGATCAACCCTATACGTTGGTCGCCCAGGCGTTTCGCTTTCCCGGCTACGACAGCAAAGAGTACGCCGCCTCGGTGATCGCCGCCGACGTGTTGAACTCTCAACGCGGAGCGCTCTACGGGCTCACCGCGGATGGGAAAGCACTCTTTACCGGCTTCCAGAGCGACAACCATCCGAAACTCTCGGGCGGCTTCCTATTCGCCGCCGTCGCCCCGACTACGAAGCCCCAAACGATCGCCGCAGAGATGAAGGCGGTGATCGAAGGCTATAAACTGCACGGCGTCCCGGCGGCTTTAGTTCGCGCGTCGATCCGCCGCGAAGTCGCGCAGGCTTCGTTCCAGTACAACAACATCGCGAACCTCGCGTTCGCTTGGTCGACGGCACTCACGGTGCAGGGCTTGCGATCGCCGAACCAAATGATCGCCGCTTACAGACACGTTACTACCGCTGAGGTCAATAGCGTGCTGCGCCGCTATCTCGTGTACAAGACCTCGATCCTCGCCTACGCCGTTCCCAGCAATTCCGGGAAGATCTCGATGGGAACCGGTGCCCCGGCGAAAGAAAACAACTCGATTCCGCCGACGAAGCACGAAGCGCTTCCGACGTGGGCGAACGAGATCCTCGCGAACCTCAAAGTGCCGCCGCAGACGTTGCATCCCACAACGTTTTCGCTCTCCAACGGGTTGCACGTCATCGTCGTTCCAAGCAAACTCAGTAAGACGGTCGTGCTTCGTGGCTCGATCGATAACACGCCGGTGCTGCAGGAGCCCAAGGGGCAATCCGGCGTCGGCGGTGTGCTCGCTACGCTGATGGGGTACGGTAGCACCACCTACAATCGAATTGCCTATCAGGCGCAGCTCGATAAAATCGCCGCGAGCGTCAGCGTCGGTACCAGTTTTTCACTCGACGTTCTCTCCGATCGCGTCGCGCGTGGTATGCAACTCCTCGCCGACGAAGAATTGCATCCGGCACTTCCGGCGGCGATCTTTCCCGTCGTTCGGCAACAGGCACTGGGAGCAGTGCTCGGAGCCGAAAATGCCCCTAACACCCTCGCGCGCGAGCAAGTGCAGAAGTTGCTCTACCCCGCCGGAGATCCCACCCAGCGACATGCAACGCCGGCTTCGATTCGCGCGCTAACGCTCGCCGATCTGCAGAACTACTACCAAGCCGCCTACCGTCCCGATCTCACGACGATTGCGATCGTCGGCGATATCAGCCCGGAACGCGCGAAGATTCTCGTCGAGCGCTACTTCGGAGCGTGGAAGGCGGTCGGCCCGAAACCGCAGACCGAACTCGCTGCACAACCGAACAACCCGCCTGCGGCCGCCGTCGTTCCTGCGACCGGTCGCGTACAGTCCTCGACGACGCTCGCACAGACGATGGACTTCGGGCGTTCGAACCCCGATTACGCGGCGTTGCAATTGGCGAACACCGTATTGACCGGCGGCTTCTATAGCTCGATGCTCTATCACGATCTGCGTGAGATCCACGGTTGGGTCTATTACGTCGGATCGCAGTTCAACATCGAAAAGCATCGCTCGGTCTTTACGATTAGCTATGGGTCGAATCCGCAGAATATCGTTCCGGCCCAGCAGCAAATCGTTACCGATATCGAGCAACTCCAGCAGCATCCGCTCGGCGCGCACCGTCTGTTGCGCGCAAAAGCGCTCTTACTGGGGCTCATTCCGGTACGGCAGCAATCCTACGGCGGTGTCGCCGGTCTCTTGCTCGGCTACGCGCAAGAGGGCTTGCCGCTCGACGAAAACATCCTCGAAGCGCGCCAAGAATTGGCGACGACGCCGGCACAAGTGCAGGCCGCAGTCGCGAAGTGGGTGCGTCCGAAGGATTTCGTCCGCGTGGTAACCGGGCCCGGTCCGCGCTAGGCGCGACCCGGCGTCCGGCCTCCGAGGCCCTCGCGTCGTGATGACGCGGGGGCCTTTCCTTTTCGCGGCGCCGGACCCACGCGCTCGCCATGCGGCGCCGCCGCGCCTCCGCACTCGCCGTGCGGCGCCTAGTGACGATCGGTCTTTCGCAGGCGTCCGTGAGAAGCGTCCCTCTATACGATGGCTTCGCCATCTACTTGGCGTGGCAGGGCCCGCTCGACGTGCAGCGGTCGAGGTGCCCACATGCTCGCGGCGAACGAGCGAGCCCATGGAGCTTCGCTTTGACGGCGTGGCGTTCGACCTCGACCACACCTTGTTGGTCGATAACCGCCTCGAGCGCGTCGCCCTTTTGGACTTGATCGTTCGCATCGATGCGGCGGGTACGCCCCTGCGTCTCTCGCTCGATCGTGCGGGGCTCCTCGCCGACGAGGAACTCTCGCGCTATCGAAACGAGGGCGAGGATCTCGATACGATGTTGAATCGTTTCGTCGAACGATGCGGCGGGCGAGAAGGCGCGTCGTGGGCCCCGTGGTATCGGCAACGCTGCCTCGACCTCGTCGGGGCGCTGGTGCTGCCGATGCCTGCCGCGCGACGGAGCCTCACGGCGCTCGCGGAAGCGGGGCTGAAAATCGCCGCGCTCTCGAACGGGCCGAGCCCGCTTCAGGAGCGCAAGGCGGCGCAGATCGGTTTTTACGATCCCGTCCTCGCCAGCGAGCAGATCGGCGTGCGGAAGCCCAACCCGGTTGCCTTCGAACGCTTGGCGGCGAGCATGGGAGTAGCGCCGCGGCGGCTCGCCTACGTCGGCGACGACCCATTCCTCGATATCGTCGGCGCGCTCGAGGTGGGAATCTCCGCAATCTGGTTCGATGGTGGAGGCAAGCGCTACCCTGCCGAGCTCCCACCCCCAACCGCGGTCATCCACTCGCTCGATGAATTACTTCCGCTCTGTAGCGTGGCGGCGATATGATGATCGTTCGCGAGATGGAACCGTTCGATGCCCCAATCCGTAAGAGAGCACGATGCCGAAAATAACCGGCGGCGCCTTGAATAGCCGCAAACTCAAATCCCCGAAAGGCCCGAACGTTCGCCCCACGCCGGGGCGCGTCAAAGAGTCGCTTTTCTCGATTCTCGCCCCACGTATCGCGGGGGCCGCGTTTCTCGATCTTTTTGCCGGAACGGGGGCGATCGGCTTTGAGGCGGCCTCGCGTGGTGCGGGACGCGTGGTGAGCGTTGAAGGGCACCGCGAGACCGCGATGGCGATCGAGGCGGCGGCCGAGAGCTTCGGCTTACGCGAGCCCGGCTACGCGGTGCTCGCCGCCCCGGTCGAGCGCGCGCTCTATCGGATCGCCGGCCCCTTCGATATCGTCTACATGGATCCACCCTATGCCGATCCCGTCCCACTGCAGGCATTTCGCCTGATGGCCGAGCGCGAGCTGATCGCCCCCAACGCCGTCGTCATCTACGAGCACAGCGCGAAGCGAATTTTGCCGACGATACCGGGGTATCGCGGCGTGCGAGAAGAAGTCTATGGCGATGTCGCTCTCGCGTTTTTCGAACCCGACAACGGCTAGGATTGCCGTCGCGTGACCCGCGCAATCTATCCGGGCTCGTTCGATCCGCCGACGAACGGACATCTCGACGTCATCGAGCGCGCATCGCATGCGTTCGCCGAGCTTTTGGTAGCCGTCGTCGTCAATCCGCAGAAACGACACCCGATGTTCACGCTCGACGAGCGCGAACGGATGTTGCGCGAATCCGTCGCGCATCTGAGCAACGTGCGCGTCTGTCATTTCCGCGGGCTGCTCGCCGATTACGTGCGTGCCGAGAAGGTCGACGTCATCGTTAAGGGGCTGCGCGTCGTCTCGGACTTTGAGAGCGAGATGGCGACCGCATTGATGAATCGGACGCTCTCCGACGTCGATACGCTCTTTCTCATGTCGGATCAGCGATTCTCGTTCGTGAGTTCGAGTATCGTTAAGGAAGTTTTCTTTCTCGGAGGGGATGTGAGCGGGCTGGTCCCCGAGCCCGTGCTACGAATGATGTCGGCCAAACGCAGCGAACGTTCGCATCGAAACGGAGGGTAATAATGTCGGTTGAACGCGTTCTCGAGAAACTTCAGGGCTACGTCCACGAAGGGATGTGGTTGCCGGCCGGATATCGCATTCTCTCGGCCGAGCGAATCGACGAATTCATCGACAAGATCCGCGATTCGCTGCCCAACGAGATCGGTCGCGCGAAGGTCATCGCACGCGACGGCGACCTCTTGGTGCGCAATGCCCAGGAGCGGGCCGAGGCGATGCTCGCCGAAGCCTCGGCGAAGCACGAAGAATTACTCGACGAACACGAGATCGTGCGCCGTGCGCGCGCGACCGCCGAAGCGGTCCTCCGCGACGCGCAGGAGCGTGCCAAGAAGGTACGCGAGGGCGCCGATCACTACGCCGAGCAGATGCTCGCCGAGCTCGAAGGACGGCTCGGCGGGGCGCTCGCCTCGGTACGCAAGGGGCGCGATGCTCTCGCCGGCCGCGTTCCTCCGCCCGTCGCTACGGTGGCCGCAACGAACGATCCACTCGCCGATGCCGCGGCAAAAAGTAAGCGCCTGGCATTCGATGCGCAGGCGCCGGAAGAAGCTGAAGTCGTCGAGGTCGGCTCGTAGGCTGGAGGGCCGCTTAGACCGGCGGCGCCTGGACGTTCTGCGCGAACGCCTCCAAGCGCGCGCGGTCGATCGCTTTAACGCGCCCGCGGTCTAATTCGACCGCGTGCGCGTTTTTCAATCGAAGCAACGCGCGCGCAGCCATATCGCGGACGGTGCCGGCCGCTGCAGCGATCTGCGCTTGCGAGAGATTCTCGACCCCCGGCAGCCCGCGCGTCATGCCGACTGAGGTGCGTGCGTAACCGAGCAAAAACTTCGAGACGCGCTGTAAGACATGCGCGAATGCAAGATCGGCGATCGTGTCGATCGAGCGGCGGCGCGCCTGCGAGGAACCGATAAGAAAACCGAGCGCGAGCTCGGCATCGTTGCGGCATGCATGTATGACGGCTTCGCTCGGTATCGTAACGATCGTTGCGTCGGTGAGCGCCTCTGCGCGCGTGGTGGCGCCGCCGCCGTCGAAGGTTCCGCTCTCATTGAGCGTGTCGTGCGTGAGCCGCTCGCCGATCGTATGCGTTTTCCCGTCGGGCGAGAGCAACGTGTAGATCACTTTCCCGCTCTTCACGATACCGAGATACGGCCAGAGTTCGCCTTCGTCGAAGATCGTGTCGCCGGATTTAAAGGAGCGCTCGCTCAATTGACCGGCGAGTTCTTTCACCGTTGAGGCTTTTGCATCGCTAAATTGCGAGACGTGCTGGAGAAAAACTTCACCGTCGGCGTGCTCGTCGATGCGTTCGAGGCGCAACGTCCAGCGGTTTCCACCGAGGTTGCGTGCGTCCCATGAAAAGCGTCCGGGGCGCAACTGGGTGAGTTCGTTGCGCAACGCGCGCGGGTCGCCTTCTTCACGAATCTCCAGGATGTTTCCAAGCTGGAGTTTGTCGAAGGCCTCAAGGATCTGGTCGGTCTTCGTCGCCGGTGAGAGCGAGCGTGCATCGAGCGTAAAGGCAGCAGGTCGATTGATCGGCATAACGCGCGCTGATTATGGATAGAGGAGGGATGGGCCTGCCGGAGCGGGGCTTTCCTAGGCAGAAGTGGGGGGTATGAATAGTATCCCATCAGATCAGGACATCGTGATCGTTGCCGGCGCCCGCACCCCGTTCGGCAACTTTGGCGGAGCGCTCTCGGCTCTGACCGCAACCGACCTTGGCGTCGCCGCCGCCGCCGGGGCGATCCTCCGCAGCGGCGTTCCTGCCGCCTCGATCGACGAAGTGATTTTCGGCAACGTCATTCAGAGCAGCGCCGACGCCATCTATCTCGCACGCCATATCGGTTTGCGGGCCGGTCTCCCCGTCTCGGCACCCGCCCTGACGCTCAATCGCCTCTGTGGCTCGGGGCTGCAGGCGATGCTCTCGGGCGCCCAGTCCCTCGCTCTCGGCCAGGCACGCTACGTGCTCGCCGGAGGTGCCGAATCGATGAGCCAGGCACCGCACGTCGTTCGCGGCGCTCGCAGCGGGTTTGCGCTCGGCGCGAAAGTCGCGTTCGAGGATTCGCTCTGGGAAGCGCTGACCGATTCCTACAACGGCATGCCGATGGCGATCACCGCCGAGAATCTCGCGGCAAAATATTCGGTCTCACGTGAAGAGTGCGATGCTTTTGCGCTCGCGAGCCAGGAGCGCGCGCTCGAGGCACAACGGAGCGGCTATTTCGCCGAGGAGATCGTTGCCGTCGAGGTGCCGGGTCCGAAAGGGACGACCCAACGGATCGATCGCGATGAAGGGCCGCGCGAAGGGCTCTCGATGGAGCGCCTTGCGAAGCTGCCCGCACGCTTCCGTAAAGAGGGGGTGGTGACGCCCGGAAACGCGAGCGGCATCACCGATGGCGCGGCGGCGGTCGTGCTGACGACCGTAAAGCAGGCGCGCGCCGACGGCCTTCGTTGGATCGGCAGGCTTCTCGGTGGCGCCTCGGTCGGCGTCGAGCCCGACATCATGGGGATCGGGCCGGCGATGGCGATTCCCGTAGCGTTGCAGCGCGCCGGTATCGCGCGCGAGCGGGTCGATCTCGTCGAGATCAACGAGGCTTTTGCGCCGCAGGTGATCGCGTGTCTGCGCGATCTCGGCGACGACGGTAAGAAGCTGAATCCGCATGGTGGTGCGATCGCACTCGGGCACCCACTCGGGGCCTCGGGAACGCGTATCGCCTATACGGCGCTGCACGAATTGCAGCGGCGCGGCGGTGGTATCGCCGTGGTCTCGGCCTGTATCGGCGGCGGTCAGGGAATCGCGGCTGTTTTTTCCGCCGAATAGAGCGTGAACGGCGAGTCGGCGCCCCCACAACGTCGCGTGCCGTGGGGGCGCATTCTCGATATCGCGGCGGTCGCCCTGATTCTTTTTGCTCTGTGGAAGCTCTTCGTCGCTCCGCGTTTCCTCAATGCCCCGGGGGCTTATCCGGCACCGCGGGTCTCGTTCGCTCGTCTCGATGGCGGGGCTCCATTTACGGTCGCCTCGGCGCGAGGGCACGTGCTCTTCTTAGACTTTTTTGCGACCTGGTGCACGCCGTGCCGTGCGGAGCTTCCATTCATCCAGGCGTGGGAGCGCGCGCACCCGCAGGCGTTGGTCGTTCCCGTCGACGTTGGGGAACCGCGCGCATCGGTACGCCGTTTCGCCGTCGCCCACGCGATGAAACGCGTCGTTCTCGATCCTGAAGAACTCTCGCGCGGTTTCTTTCAAGTCCTCGGATTTCCGACGATGGTGGTGATCGACGCACGAGGGAATATTCGCGCGACCTGGACCGGCTTTAACCCGGCGATCGGTCTCGCAATGAGTAATGCGCTGCAGAGCCTATCGAAAAAGCGGTAGGAGCGTACGCCCCCACCGCCTTGTCGTAGAACGCAATCGTTCTATGGGTTGACGATAAACGTGTCGCTGGTGGGGATGTTCCAGGAGCTATACGCGAGGTAGAACGTTCCGTTATTCGCCCAATCCGTGCCCCAGGAATTTGCCACGATGAAGGCCTGGTTGGCGTCGTCATAGCCGACGATCGCCATGGCGTGTCCGCCTCCGGTCGCCGTCGGGCCGGTCCAAATAGACGTTGCCGTGAGATTATTAAACCCGGCATCGACGTTGGCTCCCCAGGGAACCGGAACGCCGGCGGCGATCGAGGCCTTGATCTGCGCGATCCCGTTCGGGTCGTTGCGCGGAAGATAGGTGAAGTTGGTGATTTTATTGGGAAGCGCCGCCGTGAATGCCGTCGCACTGGGTTGCGTGGTGTAGTCTGTGTCATTGAAGGGCATGTCGACCCACGGCGCGTCGCCCTTCGCGATCAGGAGTGTTAGTGCGTCGGACTCCAGACTTCCGGCATCCTTCCCTCGATTGATTTGGTTATAGACAAATGCCGGCGAAAGGATCTTGGTGTAATCGGGCGTTCCGGTGCCCGTCAAGAAACTCGTGTAGCTAAATCGTGCTCCCGAGATCGTCGAGGCGGTCATGTAGCCGGTCGCCCAGGCGACGCAAGAGCTTTGGGTTCCTTGATTACCGCTCGGCGGTCGAACGGATATCGTCGCCGATTGCGGCAAGCGCAACGCGAGTGGACGGCGTGCCGCTCCGCTGAAGGTCGTGCTTCCGTCACCGAAAGCCGCCGCCATTTCGTTGCTCATGCGCTGGTCGCCGCCGACGCTATCGGTGGTTCCGTTGACGTTGACCGTGTCGTTAGGAATGTGCTCGGCTAAGGTCGCCGTTCCGGTCAGCGATCCGACCGTTCCTGTGAACGTCGTCGCTCCATATCCCGACGAGCCGCCGTTATAGGCGAAGGTCAGCCGTTGATTCGCACTCGTGAACTGAATGACGGGAAGCGTGCCGGGGGCGCTGCTCGGAGCGGTGACGAGTAAATGTTGCCGCTGACGGATACCCCGGTGACGGCTCCGACTTCCGGCGACGGAATCGCGATGTTGAGGGTGAGCGGTGTCGTGAGACCGCTGATAAACCCAGGGACCGTCGCTGCTGTTGCGACGGCGAGCGGAGCCGAGGGTTGCGACGGCAGAAACGTCGCGTTGGATCGACCGCACGCTGAGAGGAGCAACGCTCCAATAGCGGCGATCGTGCTGAGTAAAGCGCGCTTGTAAAACAGGGCGGGCCTTCCGTTTGGAAGGAGACCGCCCATCTGCTCTTAGGGAGGCCGATCCGTCGTATCGTGTTAAATATCGGTAATTACGGCTACCGCCCGGTCCACGCAGCCTTGCGCTTTTCGAGAAACGCGCTCGTCCCTTCGCGGAAGTCCTCGCTATTGACGAGCAAACCGAACTCCATCGCCTCCACTTCGAGTGCGTCGGCGAGCGAGAGGTGCGCTCCGCGATGGATCGCGCGTTTGCAGGCCGCGATGGCGAGCGGTGCTTTCGTCGCGATCGCCGTGGCGATGCGCTGCGCTTCATCCATGAGCCCGGCGAGCGGGACGACGCGCTGCACGAGACCGATGCGGAGGGCTTCCTGGGCGTCGACGATCTCTCCGGTAAGACAGAGATAGAGCGCCATTCCTTTTCCGACGAGCCGCGTGCTGCGCTGCGAACCTCCGTAGCCGGGAATGAGACCGAGATTGACCTCGGGTTGTCCGAACTTTGCGTTCTCCGAGGCGATGCGGATATCGCAGGCCATCGCCAACTCGCAGCCGCCGCCGAGCGCGAAGCCGTTGACCGCCGCGATCACCGGCGTCGAGAGCGATTCGATCTGCGTGGTGATCGCTTGCCCGATCCGCGCCTTATCGGCGCCCGCTCCGGCATTCGGGAGCGCGTTGAGTTCGCCGATATCGGCGCCGGCGGCAAAGGCTTTTTCGCCCGAGCCGGTGAGAACGATCGCTCGAATCTCCCGGCGTGCATCGAGTTCGGCGAACGCTCGCGAGAGTTCGCCGAGCAGCGAGGCGTTGAGCGCATTGAGGACGCTGGGACGGTTGAGCGTAATCGTTGCAATCGGCCCCGCCTCCGAGAGGAGAACGTTGGCGTCGGCACTACTCATAATCGTAGAAGCCCTTACCGCTCTTGCGGCCGTGCCGTCCGGCGAGCACCATGCGTTTGAGGAGCGGCGGCGCGGCCATCATCGGATCTTTGAACTCTTCGAACATGATCTGTGCGATGTAATAGGTGGTATCGAGGCCGACGAAGTCGAGCAATTCGAGCGGCCCCATCGGGTAACCGCAGCCGAGTTTCATGCCCTTATCGATATCTTCTTTGCTTGCGAGGCCGCCTTCGTAGCAGCGGATCGCGTAGAGAAGATACGGGATGAGCAAGCGATTGACGACGAAGCCCGGCGTATCTTGAGCGAGGATCGGTTCTTTGCCGAGCGTCTTGGCAAAGGCATAGAGTTCGTCGATCGTATCTTGCGTCGTGGCGATCGTGCGGACCACTTCGACGAGTTTCATAATCGGAACCGGATTGAAGAAGTGCAGGCCGGCGACGCGATTGGGGCGCTTGGTCGTCGCGGCGAGTTCAATCACGCAAAAACTCGAGGTGTTGGTGCAGATGATCGCGTGGGGCGCCAACAACTCGTCGAGTTGTTTGAAGAGCGATTTTTTTGCCTCGGGGTTCTCGACGATCGCTTCGATAACGAGATCGCAATTTTTGAGATCGGCGATCGACGTCGTTCCTTTGACACGTCCGACGATTGCGTCGCGCTCGCTCTGAGGGAGCTTGCCTTTTTCGACGAACTTATCGAGCGACTTTGCAATTGATGCAAGGCCGCGCTGCAACGGAGCCTCGGCGACCTCCATGAGTACCACATCGAAGCCGGCGCTCGCCGCAGTCTGCGCGATGCCGTTGCCCATGAGTCCGGCGCCGCAGACGCCGACCGTACGAATCTTTGACACGTGTGAAAACCTCTCGCTTCCTTAAAATGAGATAAAGAGCGCAGGTGCTTTCGTCCTCTCGTCGGTATCACCCTAGGAGAAAGGGGAGATGGTATCGGTGCGGACAGCGTATCATGAGGCTCTAGAGGGAACCCGGCTCGACGTCGTGCGTCTCGGCGCGTTGGTCGGCGACGCCATTCGCGTGAGCGTCGATGCCCTCGAGCGCCGCGACGAAGCGACCGGTGCGCGCGTTGTCGCAGGCGACGATATCATCGACGACCTTCGTCGCAAGATCGAGGCGCATTGTATCGAGCTGATCTGGCGCCAACAGCCCGTCGCCGGCGAACTCCGCGAGATCGCGGCGATGCTGGAGATCGCGACCGACCTCGAACGTGTCGGTGACTACGCGGTCGAGATCGCAAAAAATGCGATAAAACTCGCAGATACCGCACTCCGTCCGCAGAAGGTGGAGATCGATCGGATCGCTGCCGTCGCGCACGGAATGCTGCTCGACGCGATGCGTGCTTATACCGAACGCGACTCCGAACTCGCGACCGAGGTCATCGCGCGCGACGACGATGTCGATCGGCTCTACAAGCGCAGCATCGCGCTGCTGCAAGAAGAGATGCAACGCGACTCCGAACTGGTGACCTCCGGCACGCGCTACCTCTTCGTCCTCACGGCGGTCGAACGCGTCGGGGATCGCGCGAGCAACATCGCTTGGCATACGAAAGATATGATCGGCGAGTAAGGTGGCGGAGTTCGCCCCACCACTCGACCGCTCGCTGTTTGCGGTAACCCGCGAGCGCACGTACCTCAACCATGCCGCCGTTGGCGTTCTTCCTATCTCGACGGCAGAGGCACTTCACGCATTCGTGGAGGCGCATGCGACGGGCGGCGTCCTCGGAACCTTCCCATACGAAGCCGCGATGGCACGCTATCGGGAGACGATCGCCGCAGCGATCGGGGCGCAGGGAAGCGATATCGCCGTTCTCCGCAATACCAGCGAAGGTGCGAACGTACTCGCGCAGGGCCTCGATCTACAGGCGGGCGATGAGGTGCTCGTCCCTGCCGAGGAATTTCCGAGCAATGCGTGGCCCTGGCGCGTGCTTCGCGCGCGCGGCGTCGTCGTTCGCGAACTCGATTGCTCTCGTGAAGTCTTGAGCCCCGAGCGGCTCGAACGCGAGATCGGCGCGCGGACGCGGGTGCTCGCGCTCTCGTGGGTCGGCTATGCAGATGGCGCGCGTCACGATCTCGCAGGGCTCGCGGCGGTCGCCCATTCCCGCAATATCGCGTTCGTTGTCGATGCCATCCAGGGGCTCGGAGCGCTCGATCTCGACGTCGTTGCGAGCGGAGTCGACGCGCTCTACGCAGGCGGTGCAAAATGGCTCTGCGCGCTTCAGGGCGTCGCGCTGCTCTACGTCTCGCCCGGGCTACGCGAACGCCTGCGGCTCGCTGCGCCGGGCTGGCGAAGCGTCGTCGATATGTGGGACTTCCACAACCAATCGCAAGAATGGCTCGGCGATGCGTCTCGCTTCGAAGGGGGAACGCCGAATTTTATCGGCGCACTCTCGCTGGCTCGATCGCTCGAGCTTTTCAACGATGTCGGCATCGCGCGCATCGAACGACACGTCGTGGCGCTGCGCGATCGATTGGCTGCCGGGGTGCGCGATCTCGGTGCGACGCTCTTGGAGCGACCGGGCGGTAACGGGGCCTCCGGAATTCTCACGTTCTCTATGCCCGGGCGCGAGAGCGTTGCCCTTGGGAAAGCCTTACAGAACGAGGGTTTCGTGACGACGTGGCGCGCGAATGGGATTCGCGTCTCGCCGCACGGGTACAACGATCTCGCCGAGATCGACGCGTTTATCGCAGCACTAGCGGCGAAGGCCTAGCCTACGCTCAGAGGCTCGCCACATCCGCGAGCGAGATACGGGGAAAGACCGCGGGGCTCCACTCGACCTCGGCTTCGGGGATCGAACCGAAAAAATCAACGAGCGACTGGAGGTGACCGATCGTAAACATGCGCTTGACGATCGCGGAGGCCCCGACGACGCGCAGTCGCGTCGCATTTCCCATGCGTGCCGCACGCATACGCGTGGTCTCGCGCACGGCGTTGACGAACGTCGTATCGGCAAAGGTCACCGCCGTCATATCGACGATGCCGACCGGCGCTTCAATGAGCGCTGCTAAATCCCAATGAAGTTCGTCGCGAACCTCTAGATCCAAATCCCCCGAAAGTGCGACGACGACGGCACGCTGGTTCATGATGCACCTTGAGCGCTATGCTCGACCTTTTCTCCGTGCAGCATAGCGGCTCTCGGCCCTCGGCGTCTGTTCCGAATCGCTCAGAGCCGCAAGCAAAACACCTGATATAGCGGAGTTAGCGAGCGGGCGCCGCTTCCGCGGGAAGCAGCGCGCATGAGGCCATCACCGCATCGGTCATCCCGTGAATCAGGCGCTTGTCAGCTGGGGCGATCGTCGCCAAGATCCCTCCAACGCGGACCGCATCGCCGAGCACGAAGTAATAGGGGCAGAGCCGAACGCGGCCATCGAAGGTGCGAATTTCGTCGCTTCTGCGGTCGAGATAGCTCTGGCGTACGCGCTTGGGCTTATGAAAGCGCTGCAAAATATGCGGCGTCTTTTCGAATTGTGCGAGTCCGTTGCGAAGCGCCTCGACCCATTCCTCGCGCGTGAGATCGTTGGCGACCTTCACGCCGCGCGAGCCCCAGGCGAGTTCGGAGAATCCCGATGGCTTGACCACGTATTCGCGCTCGCTTTTCGTCAGTTCGGCGAGGTGCATGAAGTCGTCGACCGGGCGCCCCGCGACCGTGACGCCGACGATCGCCGCTTGCGGCGGTAACGGGCGTGGATCGAGAATCCACGTTTCGGGAAAGAGGCTCCGTAAGCGGATAAAGAGCTCCTCGCCGAGTTCGCCGACCCAGAGACGCTGGAGCGCGTAGTGGTGAAGAAGGGCGAAGGAGAGTTTCTCTTCCAAGTGTGCCTTCGGCGGCGGGCTCATCCGCACGCGTTGATGTCGCGCCGCGTAGAGCATCAGTTCCTGTTTGGGAACGTTGAGAAGATCGAAGAGCTCGAAGTTCCGATAGAGCGCGTCGATGCGACGCTCGCTACCGCCTTCGTCGCGAACGAAGAGCGCCTCTTCGGTGAAGAGTATCTGCTCGGGGCGAACGACGGCGATATCGGCGATACCGAGCCGCGCGATATCGGCGGCGAGCCAACTCATCTCGGCGCGATAATCTTCCGATTCCTCGGAGACCACGACTGCGACGCTGGGGTGCTCCTTGCCGGTCTGCGCGGCGAAGATCTCGGCAAAACCGCGTGCCATTCCGTCGCGCCCTCCGATGCTCTCGATACCGACCGAGCAATAGGCGTGTGCCATCGCGCCGACAAACCCCATGCCGCCCGGGACGCTATCGAGCTCCGATGCGATAAACCCACTCTCCGTGATGAGGAGATCGGGGCGAATCACCGCCGGGATATCGTTCTTAAAGCGGTTCTGTCGCGAGAGGCGGACGATGTGTTCGGGCTTCCCGAGATCGAGATACTCGGCGATAAATGCCGGCGCGGTGCCCCGCACGCTGCGGATGTAGAGCGTATTGAGCGCCTTATAAAAGCGGAGGAGATCGTTGCCGATTCGTTCGATCTGCGAGAGCTGCTCCTCCGAGAGCCCAAAGGGTTCGGGGGCGACGCGCCAAGCGATGCGGTCTTGCTCGTTCTCAACCCGGAAGAGTCCCGGGGGAATCGCTGCTTCGACCTGGAGCGCTCGATCGTGGGCGGTCAGGTCGGGAGTGGTGGATGTACAGGACAAAAGAAACCTCTATCGACAGCCGTCGGGGATTTTCGCTGAGTTATACGCGATGTAACGTCGCCGCATGATTCTTTGGAACGCCTTTTTCTCGAACTCGGTTTCGACTTACTTGATGATGACCGCGCCGGGGGTCAGGAGAGCGGAGTCGATCGTGACGATCGTGGGCGCGACGTGCAGTGTCAGGTGGAGCGTTCCCACGAGCCCAACGGGAGCGAGCTCGATCGTGGCCGGGGCGTGCGCCGGGGCACTCCCAACGGGCAGCAGCAGGGCGAGCTGTGCGGTTGCGCTGCGCGTCGGCGTCGATGTCGTCGCCTCAACGTGAGCGACGCGAGAGCCCGCCGCCGGGTCGATAGCGATCGAGCTCAAACAGAGCTGAATGTTCAGCGGCGTGCGCTCCACGGTAAAGCGTTCGCTGGTACAGGCAGCGCGCGCACTCCCCACGCTCCCAACCGAGAGCGCCGCCGCAAGGGCGAGGAGAGAGCCGAGCGTTCGTCGGCGAGTAAAAATCGGAGATTTCACGATAATCGGGCAGTTCGACCGTCGATGGTCGCACCCCTCACGTTGACCTGGGCGGTTATGCTATGAGGCCGTGGCACATATCGAATTGATCGCTCTCGACCTCGACGGAACGCTCTTACAGGCCGACGACCGGGTCGCCGCGCCCGAACGGAGGGCCGTCGAGCGAGCCCTCGCTCGCGGCATCCGTGTCGTTTTCGTCACCGGACGAGGCGCCGAGTTTCCCTCGATGCTCGCCCGCGAGATGGGGCTCGACCTCCCCATCATCTGCTGCCACGGTGCGCTAACGAAGGATTTCCTTAGCGGCCGAACGCTCGGGCATATCCCCGTTCCGCTCCAACAAGCCCGCGAGCTGATCGACTTTGCGATCGAGCGCGATCTCGACCTCGCCGTCTATCACGAAGAGCGCTTTCATCGCTTGGCCGGCCGCGAACGCTATATGCCCGACATGGTCGGGCCGAACTGGGTCGAAGTGGAGGATTTTCGCTTTCTACACGACGGCGCTCCAACGATGTTGCGCTTTCTCGGCAACGCGTCGGTAGAAGGCGTGCGCGCGGAGCTCGCACATCGCCCGCTGCACGCAAAATTCGAGCGTTGGGGCGAATTCGAAGAGTGTGCGGTTACCGCGCGCGAGGCAACGAAGGAACGTGCGCTAGCGCGTCTCTGCGCGGATTTTCAGATTCCACGCGAACGCGTGCTCGCGATCGGCGATTCGGCGAACGATCTTGCGATGCTTCGCTGGGCGGGCATCGGCGTCGCAATGGGGAACGCCGAGGCTGCGGTGCGGGAATCGGTCGGTCGCGTCACGCTCGATGTCGCGCACCACGGCGCCGCGCGTGCGATCGAACGGTACGCATTGGAATCGGAAGGGAGAAGAAGCGCATGATGCAACCGAATGCAAACCCGGAGTACGAATCTCGCCTACGTAAGATTCTCGCCGACGGCGATTGGGCGGCGTTGCGCGAATTTGCACGGAACGAGAACCAGATCCCCGACGACATTTACGAAAAAGACGAACATTTTTGGAGCGTATTGATGCATAAGATCATCTGCAATCGAATCGATCAACTCCACCTTCACGCCGCTTCTCGGGCATGGCTCGACCGCAACGGGTACAGTACCGACCTCGGCGGTTTCTAAGGAGATGCCCGTCGTGCGACTCTTTGCCTTCGCTCGCCTGCGCGAACTCCTCGGCGAGCGCCGCGACATCGTCCTGGCCGAGGGTTCGAGCGTCGGCGATCTCTGGGAGGCACTCGTGCGCGAGGAGCCACGATTGACGGAGCTCGCGCGGGAAACGCGTTTTGCTCGGAACGACCGGCTCTGTAGCTCAGGGGCACTCCTGCGAGATGGAGATGAGATCGCGCTGCTACCTCCCTTTGGCGGAGGATAACGGTGATCTTTGATATCGTACGCGAAGCGATCGACGTTCGCGCGATCGAAGCGAACGTACTCGCTCCGGCGTGCGGCGGCATCGTGAGTTTTTGCGGCGTCGTACGCGAACGCGCCGACGACGGGCGTGCGGTGGAGGGGCTGCACTACGAGGCCCACGAAGCGATGGCGCGAGCGAGTTTCATCGCGATTGCAGAGGAAGTGCGCGCCACGATGCCGGAGGTTCGCCTCGCCATCGTTCACCGCGTCGGTGCGCTGAGCATCGGAGAGGTTGCCGTCGCCGTCGTCGCCGCCGCTCCGCACCGGGCAGAGGCCTTTGCCGCTGCCAGCTTTGCCATCGATGCGCTCAAAGAGCGTTCGCCGATATGGAAACATGAACGCTATTGCGACGGTACGCGCGAATGGGTCGAGAATCGTTGCAGTGGTGAGCGGCAGTGAAACTCGATCTCCACCATGTCGCCACCGCGAACGGAGCGATTGCCGCGTTGGCCTACGAGCCGCGCCGTCCACGCGACCTTGCCATCGTCGCCGGACATGGATACTCGAGCAGCAAGCACAATCTCGACCCGCTCTGTGCCTTTCTCGCCGCGCACGGTTGTGCGATGTACTCGCTCGATTTCCCGGGGCATAAACTCGGCGCGAGCGGGGGGCGTCTGCGCGATGCCGACGATGCAGTGGCTGCAGTAACCGCAGTCGTCGCGCTCGCTCGTAGCCACGGTTTTGCGCGCGTGCTGACGCTGGGGCACAGCATGGGGGCGATGGCAGCGCTCTTGGCGACGGCGAGCGATGCATCGCTGCTCGGCTCGATCGCGATTGCGACCGGGTACGGGCGCCCGACCGCGCTCTCGGCGTTGCAGCGTGCCGGAGCGACCGATTTTCGCTCGGGATACGTCGATGGTGCGAGCCTTCCCGACCTCGTGGAGGGGATCGATCGACGCTATGATCGAGCGTTGCCGTTGCTGCTCGGTCGGCATTCGCTCTACATCGCGGCGAGTGCCGATGCAATGGTCTCCCCCGCGAGCGTTCGCGATCTTTACGAGCGCGCGCCCGACGAAAAGCGCTTCGTGACCATCGAGAGCGATCATACCGAGGCGGGGCCGCGAGCGCGCGCCGAGGTTTTGGCCTGGCTTGACGAACGGTTCCCGAGATCGTGACTCTCGCCGGATCGCGCGACCTGCGGCGATACAGCAGGCATCTCCTCATCCCAGAGATCGGATTGGCCGGCCAGGAGCGGCTTGCATCCTCGCGGGCATTGGTGATCGGAGCGGGTGGGCTCGGGGCACCGGTTCTCGCCTACCTCGCCGCTGCGGGAGTCGGAAGAATCGGCGTGATCGACGATGATGTCGTCGACGAGAGTAACCTCCAACGGCAGATTCTTTTCGAACACGCCGATATCGGGCGGCCGAAAGCGGAGGTCTCGGCGGAGCGCCTGCACGCACTCAATCCGCAGATCGCCATCGATGCGTTGCAGTTGCGCTTCGATGCGAGCAACGCACGTGAATTGGTTCGCCTCTACGATGTCGTGATCGATTGCAGCGATCGTTTCTCGACTCGGTACTGCGCGAGCGATGCCTGTTCGCTAGAAGGGAAGATCGAAATATTTGCGGCGATCTTTCGTTTCGACGGCCAAGTGACGCGTTTCGATCCTACGGGTCCGTGCTATCGTTGTCTCTTCCCGCACGCACCGGAACCTGGAAGCGTTCCGACCTGCGCGGAGGGCGGCGTGTTAGGCGTTCTGCCGGGCATCGTCGGCGCATGGCAGGCGAGTGAGGCGCTCAAAGCGCTGTTGCAGATCGGCGAGCCGTTGCGCGGTCGGCTCTTGCTCGTCGACGCTCTCGCCGCGCGCACGCGCGAAGTGCGTTTCGAGCGCGATCCGGATTGCGTGCGCTGCGGCGAGCGGCCGACGCTCTTCGAACCGGTCGATGCCCCCGACGAGGATTCGACGGCATCGATTCCCGACGTCGCCGAGATCGCTCCGGAGGAGCTCGATGCGATATTGCAAGAGGCGGTGCTGCTCGACGTACGCGAACCGCACGAGGCCGCCCTCGGGCTGATTCCGGGCGCCGTGCATCTACCGGCCTCACAATTAGAGGCGCGGATGCACGAACTCGATACGGCGAAACGCTACGTCGTTGCCTGTCGCGTCGGCGTGCGCTCGCATTGGGCGGTCGCTCGGCTACGAGATGCCGGCTTTAAACGCCTTGCGCACCTGCAAGGCGGGCTGCTTCGCTATGCCGCGCTCGATGCCGGCTTCGAGTTTTTCTAAGTGCAACGCCGACGTTTTGGGAAGGCCGAGATCGAGCTCCCCGTCATCGGTCAGGGCACCTGGAATCTTCCTGAGAACCGAAAAGCGCGTAGCGATGCAATCGCTGCGTTACGGCGCGGCGTCGAGCTGGGAGTGACGCATATCGATACCGCGGAGATGTACGGTGCGGGCGAAGTCGAGCGCGTCGTTGGCGAGGCGATCGCCCCGCTCGACCGCGGCGCACTCTTTCTCGTTAGTAAAGTTCTACCAACCAACGCGAGCTACGAAGGGACGCTCGCCGCCGCGAAGCGCAGCCTCGATCGGCTCGGGACGCACTATCTCGACGGGTATCTCTTGCATTGGTGCGGCGAGTATCCCATCGAAGAAACGATGCGCGCGATGCGAACGCTTATCGAAGCGGATCGTATTCGGTTCGCTGGCGTGAGCAACTGCGATGTGGAGGAACTCGAGATCGCGCGCCAGGCACTCGCGCCCTATCCGCTGCTCTGCGATCAGGTTCTCTACCACCCGTTCGAACGCACGCCCGAGCATCGACTCTTACCGTATGCGCGAACGCACGAGGTTCCGATCGTGGGGTATACGCCGTTTGGACGCCGTAAAATCGAGGCGTTGCTCGCCGACACGACGCTGCGCGAGATAGCAGCCGCGCGAGCGGAGAGCGTGCGTGCGATCGTCCTCGCCTTTCTGACGCGCGACCCGATGCTCTTTGCGATCCCGAAAGCCTCCTCGATCGCTCACGTCGAAGAGAACGCGCGTGCCGGCGAGATCGCTCTCCGAAGCGAGGAAATCAAAGCGATCGATCGCGCGTTTCCAATGGGGCCGCTCGGTGATCTCGCTACGATCTGAAGACGCGGCGCTCGCGAGCGTACGCGGCGTGCTCGACGAACGTAGCGCAGCGCTCGGGGTGCGCATTCGTATCGCCGATGCCGATGAGGATCTCGAGACGCGGGATCGTTTGCGGGCCGCCTTCCGGCGCGGAGATCTTGCAACGTGGGGATACGGCGACGCCTATGCCGAGGCGGCCGCCGATCCGATGCGTATCCTCGGCGAGGCGCGGAGCGTCATTTGCGTCGCGATACCCTACGCTCGCCCCGCACCGGAGCGACGAGCGCTCGGAAGCGGGCGCGTTTCGAAGTATGCGTGGTCGCGCGACTACCACGTTCGCGTTCGAGCGATTCTCAACGATATCGCGCAACATATCGATGCCGCCGTCGGAGGCGGAGTCACCGCCGTTGCCTGCGATACCGCGCCGGTCGCCGAGCGCGCTCGGGCGGCGCGTTCGGGGCTCGCGTGGATCGGCAAGCACACGAATGCCATCGCACCAGAACTCGGTTCGTACGTCTTTCTCGGCGAGATCTTTTGCGCGCTCCCGCTCTCGCCCGACGCGCCGTTGAAGACGCAGTGCGGCAGTTGTCGGCGCTGCATCGACGTTTGCCCGACCGGTGCGTTGCGCGGCGATTACACGATCGATGCGACGCGCTGCATCGCCGATCTCACGCAGCGCGTCGACGCGATCCCGCGAGCCCTCCGCCCCCTGCTCGGTGACTGGATTTGGGGCTGCGACCTCTGCCAGGAGATCTGCCCGCCCTCCGTTCGTGCGGGGACGCGGGGCGATGCGGCGTTCGATCCGCTCGACGAGGATCTCGCACATCCCAATCTTCAGGAGCTGCTTTCGTTGCGCAGCGGCACGTACAAGCGCCGCTACCGCCCGACGGCAATGGGCTGGCGCGGCGCCGCCGTGCTGCGCCGCAATGCCGCAATCGGGCTGGGAAACGCGTTAGATCGTGCCGCCGTTCCCGCGCTCGCGCGTGCGCTCGCGGAAGATCCGCATCCCTTGGTGCGCGGAGCTGCGGCCTGGGCGCTCGGCCGCATCGGCGGCTCGGCGGCGATGCGTGCCTTAGCGCGAGCGCACGCGAACGAACGGGAGGCGACGGTCGCCGAAGAGATCGCCGCTGCATCCAAAGAGGCTGCGCCGAGCGTTGAGGGCACTGCAGAGTGAAAACGATCGACCTTCTCGACAGACCGCTCACCGATGCGTTCGCGCGCCGGATCGACTACCTGCGCATCTCGGTGACCGATAAGTGCAACCTGCGGTGCATCTATTGCATGCCTGCCGAGGGGCTCGCATGGATCGAGCGGGAGCAACTCTTGAGCTTCGAGGAGATCGAGCGGCTCGTTCGCGTCTTCGCCTCGCTCGGCGTGCGCAAGCTGCGCATCTCCGGCGGCGAGCCTCTCGTTCGGCGCGATCTCCCGCGGCTCGTGGGAATGCTCGCGGCCGTAGAGGGCATCGAAGATATCGCACTCTCGACCAATGGAATCTTGCTCGAGGAGCAGCTTCCCGCGCTAATGGATGCGGGGCTCACGCGCGTGAATATCTCGCTCGATACGCTACGCGAAGATCGCTTCGAGGCACTCGCACGTCGTCCGGGGCTCGCGCGCGTTCTCGCGGCGATCGACGCGGCGATCCGCGCCGGTGCGCGTCCGGTGAAGATGAATTGCGTCGCGATGCGGGGACGCAACGACGACGAAATCGACGCGTTCGCACGTTACGCGCGCGAGCGCGAGGTCACGGTTCGTTTCATCGAGTTGATGCCGGTCCGCGATAATCTCGGCATTGCCGCCGACGCGTATATCGGAGCCGACGAAATTCTTGGGCGTATATCGGAGATCGCGTCGCTCGTCCCCGTCGAGGGTCCACCCGGCAATGGGCCGGCGCGCTATTTTGGTTTTGCCGATGGTGCGGGAACGATCGGCGTCATTAGCCCGCTCTCGCACGACTATTGCGAGCGTTGTAACCGGGTGCGCCTGACGGCCGACGGACGGCTGCGGCTCTGTCTCTTCGGCGAGAACCATCTCGATCTCAAGAGGGCGCTCCGTGAAGGCGAGAGCGACGCGCGTCTACGCGAGCGGTTGACTGCGGCAATGTTGGTGAAACCCGAACGCCATCATCTCCGCGTCGGGGAGGCCGCATCGCAGATGCGAGCCTTTAGTGAGATCGGCGGCTAGCGACGCGCTCGGCGATCATCTTCTGGGTCGCCGCAAAAATTTGTAGTGCCGCCGTACGCCGATCCGACGTATCGGCGCTCTCGTCGGGGAGGTAGACGGTCATCGCGGCGTTCGCTTCGAAGATGACGAGCCGTCCATCGCGTGCGACGGCAAAATCGACGCCGACGTAATCGAGTTCGGTCGAACGACCGACCGCGACGAGCGCATCGGTAACGCGGTCGCCGAGATGTGTGCGCGGGTCGCTCAGATAGGATAGCTCTTCGGCTCGCTCGGCCGCTCCCATCTCGGCGCTAAAGTAGTGAATATTCCAATGACGTGCGATGGCAAGGTGTGCCGGATACGGGACTCCGTCGACGATCATCGCGCGATATTTTCGGATGCGTCCATCCTCGGCGGCGGTATCGACGTAATCGATCTGCAGTAATTCGTAACCGGGAAGCGTCGTGAGTGCCGCCTCGAGCTCCGCCTCCGTCGTAATGAGTTCGAAATGCGCGCCGTTGTGGTAGCCGGGCGCACGCAGTAGGAACGGCATCTGGAGCGCGTCGATCTCGGTTCTCGGAAGCAGGCGCGCAGTCGGAGCGATCGTATCGGGAATCCTCTTGAGGCGAAGCGGATGCGCTACACGAGAGGTCGCCGCGATGAGCCGCGGAGGATTGAGCACCGGGGCGGGATCGTTCGCGAGCAATTCCGTCGCCATGGCGAGGGCGGGCGCGTCGATATCGGGGTCGGCGATGAGATTGAACGCAATGTCGTGCGCGGGGAGCGCGAGTTCGGGATCCCAATACTGCACGAGAATCGTGGTGGTTTCGAAGAGCTCGGGGTCGAGGATCGGGTCGGTCCCGGTCTGTCCCTGCACGGAGGAAGAGCCGAGTTGCAGCACGCGAATCGGCTCGCCGCGCCCGCGATATGGTGAGACCTGCCCGGAGACCGGTCGAAAGCCGGCACGCATTTCGGCGAGCGCAGCATCGGCGCGACCGAGTTGCATGAGGAGTTCGGCGTAGCGCATATGTGCAGTCGCGAAATCGGGAACCAGGGCGATGCAGCGCCGATATGCAGAGGCAGCCTCCTCAAACCGTCGTGCGCGATAGAGTGCCTGTGCGTTGCGAAACAGTTCGATCGGTTGCTCGATCTCATTCACGGCGCCACTCTCGCTCTCGATCCGTCGGGTTTCTAGACGGTCTTCCGGAAAAACGCGAGCATCTTGGAGGGCTCGGCCATAATGCGGAACTCTTCGAAACCCCATTCCTTGACGAGGCGGATAGCGCGCGGCTGATTCATCGGTATACAGAACGTGAGCGTCGTCACGTTCCGTTTGACCGCGATCCGTTGGATCTCTTCAACCATTTCGTTGCCGACCTCGGGTGGGGCGCCTGCGCGTACGTGAAGCCCCTCGATCATCGCAATATCGAAGCCGTTCGCCGCTTCGGGATCCTTAAAGCCGACCGGAAGTTCGAAGACCAAATGGAGAATACCGAGCAGGCCGGTTGCGTCTTCGGCGACGAGCACGGCGCGCCGACCCGCGCGTTGCTCGGAGAGCCAGCGCACGATGCGCTGGTTCCAGGTCTCTTTCGCCGGTGGGGGAGCGGTGATGACGCCTTCGCGCGTCAGGCGTTCCACATCGCTTGCCTGTGCGAAGCGGAGGAAAATCTTGCGTCCTGCCACGAGCGCTCTGTTCCCAACGGTGGGGAGAAGCGCCTGCACGGAGCGAACGCGTCGCGCGTGAAGAATCGAGCCGGCATCGCGAGTCTCGCCCTCCTCCTGACGGCATGCTCCGGGCACGCGCGAAGCGACCGGACGGCGATGATGCGGGGCGACGGCTCGCGGGGGCGGAGCGTGTACCTCCAGCGATGCGCTGCATGCCACGGGGCCGATGCACGCGGAACCCGGCTTGGCCCGGCCTTGCGCGCACTCAAACGATCTTGGGATAAAAAGCGGATCTTCGCAGCGATCGAAGAGCCCGAAGCGCCGATGCCGAAGCTCTACCCTTCGCAGTTGACGCGTCGCGACCTCGCCGACGTTACAGCGTATATCGACGGTATCGCCGCAGAGAAATGACGCCGACGCTGCTCTGTTTCGACCGCGACCTGCGACTGAGCGATCGGGCGTTGTTTGCTGCGATAGAGCCTGGTACCCAGATCGTTCCACTCCTCATTCTCGACCATCGTCGGAGCGAGCGCCTCGCTCGTAGCCCCCGGCGCGCGGCGTATTTTTGCGCGGCGGTCGCGGCGCTCGACGCCGAATTGCGCCATCGCGGTTCGCAATTGCTCGTCCGTCGAGCGCCGCTCGACGTTACCATTCGCTCGGTCGCTCGTGCGACCGGCGCGCGGCTTGTCGCCTGGAGCAAACGGTACGATCCCGCCGGCGCACGCGAGGATCTGCGCCTGCAGGCAATCGTCGAGGAGCTCGGCATGCGCGCGCTCTCCGCTCACGAAGCGGTCGCCCTCGATCCGGAGCGAATCGCAATCGACGATGAGGAAGCCGGGTTCCGCTCTTTCAACGCATTCTACCGGCTCTGGCGCGCGCCCGAGAGTCTTCGCGCGCCGATCGATGCCGCCGCGCTTTTCTTGCCGTCCGTTCTGCCGAGCGAACCTCTCCCGCTTGCCGATGAGTTCGGCGCATCGCGCGCGACGGGCGCCGTCGGCGAACGCGCGGCGCGCGCCGAACTCGAACGTTTTGTCAACGACCACTTGGTCGAATATGCACGCGCGGTTCGTACGCCCTCGCTCCCGACCTCGGGGCTCGGCGTGCCGCTCTCCTTCGGCCTTCTCTCGGGGCGCGAGGTCGTGCGGAGCGTTCGCAAACGCTTGGAAGATCCGTTCTTGCTCGCCGAGGAACGTGCGGGCATCGAGCGTTTTCTCCGTGCGATGGCGCGACGAGATTTTCTCTTGTTCGCCGGTAACGAGAGTGCGTTGCAACCTGAGGAGCGACTCTTCGTTCGCGTGAGTCGGGAATTCGCGGCGGTGCTCGAAGCACGTACCGGATTTCCGCTCGTCGATGCGGGTATGCGCGAACTGCTCGCGACCGGCACGATGCACCCGGCGGTGCGGGCCGTCGTCGCTTCGTTCTGCTGCTTCGATCTCGGGCTCGATTGGCGCGTGGGAATGGAGGCGTGGGAGAGGCTGCTAACCGAGGACGAACCGGCGCTGGCGATCGGCAATTGGCGCTGGAGCGCGGGGCTCCGCGTCGACATGCACTTTCCACGTATCATCGACCCGCAGCGACAGTTTCTACGCGGCGATCCGCAGGCGCGTTACGTACGCCGCTGGATTCCCGAACTCGCGCTGCTCTCCGACGCGCGCCAACTCCATGCCTGGCACGACCGACAATTAGCGCTCGACCTCTTCGAGATCGAGCGCTATCCCCGTCCGATGCTCGACCATCGCGAACGCGCCATTGCATTTCTGGCGCGATATTCGCAGTGGAGAGCCTCTATGCCGCCGGTAAGTGCTCCTCGATCCAGTCCGTGACGATCGGGACGCGCACCTCGTCGCCATGCCAGGTCTTCACGCCGTAGTAAACCGAGGCGACCAAAAAGAGCGGGACGAGAAATGGAATGAGGATTGCCGATTCGATACCGATCCAGGGGATCGCGAGCGAGCTCATAAGTTGGAGAATCCCCCAGAAGGCAGCGAAGGCGAGGTTAAAACCGATCGCTTGCATCGCGGCACGTTTGAGGAAGCGCGAGCGGCGCCGCTCCAGCAGCGAGAGCAACGCGAGCGGCAGCAGCGGATAACCGAGCGCGACGAGCGCGCGCGATTCGACGGGGTCGAGCGGGTCGCCGACGCTCACGGTCGCCGCCCGCGGCGGCACGACAGCGCCGCTTTCATAGCTCGCTCCACTGCCGCGATAGGGAGCACGCGCTCCGGTCAACGTCGATTGCGAACTCGCGCTCTCGATGCGAGCGGCGAGGCGACAGCTCGGGCAGAGGCCGCTGCTGTCGCGACAGGTCGCGCAGATCCCCTTCGAACAGGTCGGACAGGCGGCGACTGCCGGTACGCGAGCGTGAAAGAAACAGTCCATTCTCGATTCTCCCTTTGCCTGCACGTACCGCGGCGAGCCCCGAGAGGTTTCAACGGCGCGCTGCGGCAACTTCGCGCCGGTATCATGACACGCCGCGAAACGCTGGGACGCCTATCGCGCGAGGCCCGCCCCTATATCGGGCGCCTCGCGGTTGCCGCGGCATTAGGAACCCTCGCCGGCGTGCTGACGACAATCCCGCCCTGGGCGTTCGGACAGATTATCTCTCGCGTCCTCGAAGCGAAGCATCCCGACCTCGGCGTCCTCTATCGAATGTTGGGGCTCGTCGCCCTGCCGCTGATCGCCGCGCAAGGGGCGACCTACGCCGAGACCTACGCGACCGCGTGGTGCGGTCAAAATTTTATCGCGATGCTACGCCTGCAACTCGTCGACCGGATCCTGCGGCTGCCGCTGCCGATCTTCGACCGTTGGCGCCCCGGCGACCTCATCTCGCGTTTTAATGCCGACTTGCAGATCGTCAGCGATGCGGTGACGATCTCGCTCCCGCAACTCGTCGTCTCGGTCGTCACCTTCGTTTCTTCATTCGCGGTGATGCTCTGGCTCGACTGGTTGCTGACCGTCGTGCTGGTCCTCGTCGCCCCGATTATTTCGTTTGCGGTCTCTCGGTTCTCACGGTTGATCACTCGCAGCGCGGCTACGACGCAGATGCGCATCGCCGACGTCATCGCAGCGTTAAGCGAGGTACTGCAGGGACAGCGCATCGTCAAGGCGTTTGGGCGCGAATCCTACGAAGTTCGACGCTTTCGCGAACGAACCGACGATTACGTCACCGCCTCGTTGAAGATGACGCAGTTCGTGCAGACGCAGCCGATGGTCGTCAGCTCGATTATGATCCTTGCGGTGACGGTGGTTATCTGGCTCTCCGCGCGTGAAGTCTTAGTCGGGCACCTCAACGTCGGCGAGGTCTTTAACTACTATCTCCTGCTCGTGAACCTGGTCAACCCGCTCAACCGCGTCGCAGCGTTCGTCGGCGATCTCAACCGGGCGATCGTCGCGACCGGGCGCATCTACGAGATCGTCGATCTGCCGACGGAGAGTGCCGACCCCGCCGAAGCGTTGCCAGCACCGACGATCGCCGGTCGCATCACGTTCGAGGATGTCCGCTTTGCGTACGCCGAGGGCGAGAGCCCCGCGCTCGACGGTGTTAGCGTCGATATCGCGCCCGGCGAGATCGTCGCGCTCGTCGGCCCCTCGGGCGCGGGGAAGACGACCTTCATCAATCTCGTTCCGCGCTTCTACCAGCCGCAGTCGGGGCGCATCTCGATCGACGGGCATCCGCTCGACGGTTTTTCGCTCGGCGCGTTGCGCGCGGCGATCGCCATCGTGCCCCAGGATCCGCAACTCTTCCGGCGGAGCATCCTCGAGAATATTCGCTACGGGCGCCTGGAGGCCGATGAGGCGGCGGTCGTCGCCGCCGCTCGGGAGGCGAATGCCGATGAGTTCATCTCGGAGCTCCCCGAGGGTTACGAGACCGAGGTTGGCGAGCGTGGCGTCCGGCTCTCCGGCGGGCAACGGCAGCGGATCGCGATCGCGCGGGCGATCCTGCGCGATCCACGGATCTTGATCCTCGACGAGGCGACCAGCGCGCTCGACACGCACTCCGAGACGTTGATCGAGTCAGCACTCGATCGCTTGCTTCCCGGACGGACGACGCTCATCGTCGCGCATCGCCTCTCGACGATCCGGCGCGCCGATCGCATCCTCTACTTCGCGCATGGCCGGATCGCCGAATCGGGGACCCATGAGGAGCTGATAGCCCGGGGCGGAGCCTACGCCAAACTTTACGAGGCGCAGTTCGCCGCGCACCGAGCGTGAAGCGAAGGGGAGCTCGAAACTCAAGTTCCCGGGCGCGAACGCCGATAGGAGAAGACGATGGCAGAGATTCCAGGGCTCTCGTTCGGTTCGACGGTCAACGTCCTCAAGGAGGGCTTGTCCGGCGCCGGTCTCGAGCAGACGCAGATCGCGAATAACATCGCCAACGTCAATACGCCGAACTATCGGCGTACGACGACGGATTTCAAAGAACTGCTCGCTGAATCGTTGGGTACGCCGCCCTCGACGACCGAGTTGCCGATGGAAACGAATAGCTCGCGCCAGTTTGCAATTGGCGCCGGCGCTCCGCCCAAACCGTTCGACCCGGTTCCCATCGTCGATACCGGGACGCAGATGCGCGTCGATCGGAGCAATGTCGATATCGATCAAGAGATGGCGCATCTCTCGATGAATTCCGGCTACGCTCAAGACTTGGCAAAATTACTTCTGCAGCAGTACAACCGATTCTCCGAAGCGATCAAGGAACAACCGTAATATGGGCTTTTATACCGCGATCGATATCAGTGCCTCGGGGCTCTCGGCGGAGCGATTGGCGATGGACGTGATCGCCAACAACATCGCTAACGCCAACACGACGCTGACGCCGCAGGGCGGCGCCTTCAAACGGCAGTTGGTGGTCTTCGCGCAGAAGTCCGATGCGACGACGCAATCGAGCAGCGATCCGTTCAACCCGTTCCACACCTCGAACCCCGGTCAGGCCGGCGTCCAGGTGCTCGGCATCACGCAGGATCAATCGCCGGACCGGTTAGTTTTCGATCCGGGAAATCCGCAGGCCGATGCCCGCGGATACGTTCACTATCCCAACGTCCAGGTCGTCAAAGAGATGGTCGACATGATGGCCGCTTCGCGCGCCTATCAGGCCAATGTCGCGGCGATCAAAGAGACGCGTTTGATGAACAGCGCCGAAATCGGCCTCCTCAGCTAGCGGTTCGTAAGGAGCTTCGTATGGATATCAAGAGCTACGCCGATGCCGTGCGTCAGGTTCTCCCGGGGACCTTCGTCCCCGATGTTACGCCGGGCGGCGGTGGCGGGGCGCCGAGCGCGACCCCTGCGGTCGCTCCGGTCGCCGGCGGATCGTTCAAGGATGCGGTAAAGTCGTTTTTGGGCGGCGTGAACGAGAAGATGGCGACCTCCGATAAGCTCACCACCGAACTCGCCGCCGGGCAGACCCATAACAGCGAGAAAGTGATTACCTCGGTCGAGGAGGCGAATCTCGCCTTTCAATTCACGCTCGCGGTACGGAATAAGCTCTTGAGCGCGTACCAAGAGATCCAACAGATGCAGGTCTAGCGGGCAATTCTCCCACCGCTTTCGCAGCCCTAACGCGCGTCGCTCCAGAGATCGATATCCTCAACCCCCCGTTTGTATACAAACGGGGGGTTGAGGATATCGGAAAGCGGCCCACCATGATGACGCTGAGCACCACCGACAATCGGCGCCGCTACAAACGTTAGCGACAGCGTGGAGCCGCGTGGCTCAACTCTTAAAAAACTCCGGAATGCCCTTAATCATATCCAGAATTTTTCCGGACGCAGCTTCCAGAACGATCCCCGATGAATAGAGAATGAGGTTTCCATCGTCCCACGGGCAGATTCCCTGACAGAATCCGGCGCTCTGCCCCATCTCCCACATCGCGCGACCGTTGTGATCCACTGCAAAAAGCTGTCGCACGCCGGCCGCCGCAGCTTCTCTATTATCTTGTACGACGGCGTAGCCGAGCTGAAACTCACATATGCTTTTAATTTTGATTCCACGGTGGACGTGCTCACCGGACGCCGTAACGAAGCCGCGAGCATCGTCATCGACATGGATGGGAATTGGCCGCGATGTAAAGCACGACCAATTATCCCATACGCCTCTTTGCTCATCGGGGGCTGCTAGGCTAGCGGACGACACGAACCCTGTCGTCGATGCATGGCCCTGTACTGCCTGTTGGGGAACGTAAGTATTGACGAGCCATACGCCAATCCGCTCGACCGCAATGACGGGATATGCTGCGCCGATCCATCGCCCTGGCGCCGCTTCGACGGTCCACCGATTGGTCTTCGGCGACCGACGGAGGGGCAGTAACGTTCGCGGCGGCTGGTCTTTTATCACGTCATCGAGCGGTTCATCGGTCATCTCGGTTCCCTCCATTCGCACTTACGGTTTGCCACCATTCCGCGGATCACGCATCCCAAACGGCGCGAGAAACGCCTGTGCATCACCAACGAAAGCTTCCCACGACATGCTCGCTGCGCCGTCACCGAACGCAGAATCGCCTGCCGCGGTTGCAGCCTGCCCGACGGTGTAGACCTGCACCGCGCCGCCGACGGAGCCTGACACCGCGGTAGCGTTTCCCCCGGCGACATCGCCCATCAGCGTCTGTGCACCCATCGGCAACTGCATGTTGATGCCAACGTAGGTCGGAGCGCTACCCAATCCAGCGGCACTTGCGGCTTGCTCTGCGGTCATCATCGAGCCATCGGCGTTTTGCAGCGAGCCTAGCGTTGTGAGGAAATTCCCCGAACTAGCCCCACCCACCGTATCTGTACCCGGACTTGAGGAGAGCCGCACAAGCATTTGCGCACCGTTGAAAACCGACTGCATTGCCGAATCCGCCGTCGTGGACGCCACGCTCGTCGTAGTACTGAACATGGGCGTTGCATAAGGACCATTGATCACGTTCGCGTTGATGATATCATCGGCCGCCGTTGAAGACATGTATTGTAGATCGCTCGATCCAACGGCCTGTTGAACTTCGGCGATAAGCCCGGCGAGCCGAGGGGATTGTGTGCTCGAGGGCACGCTTTTATATTCGTTTTCGAGCACGGGGTGACAGGGCCACGGCCGCCGCCGCCGCACTGTCCCTGGCACGGAATGCCGCCACCTCCGCCATCCGGTGGTGGTGGATCAGGGTTGTAACCGCCGCCGGTGCCGCCTTCGCAGATGTCTCCCTGCGAACCGTTCGGGCACGTCGTGCAGGTGCCAGTGCTTGTGCAGGATGAGGGCGGCCCCTGATCTGCCATCGGTCTGGCCATCCCGATACCACTGCCGAAGTTGCCTACCGGTGTCGCGCCGGTTGGGCTTTGGCCCGCAGCGGGGGTGACTCCCAAGAGCAGGGTGTTCCCATTGGGCGTATGGGCGGTGGCGTGCATCCCTCCGCCGCTCGTGGCGGCGTCTGCAGCGCGGTTCGGAGCCTGCGAAAGGCTTTGTGCTTGAGGATTCGCCGGCAGCATCCCGGTAGTTCCGGAGCTGCATGCGGCAAGGAGCGAGGCCAACGCAATCATGGTGATCGGCATCGCCAGAGGAGAACGTTTCACGAAGAAGAGGCTTTCTGAAAGGAGCGAAGAGGCGCGCTCTCCGCTAGCAAGCAGCGACCGATGCGGGTTCCCACGGTGGGAATGCGCACGGATCGTGTCTCCCCCAAGACGTGCGGCCGCATTGGCGCCGGAGCGAGCGCGCACCTCCTACCGCGCTGCGCCCACAAACGGGGGGTTTGAGGATGTTGCGAAAACAACGCGTGCGCCGGGGATATGACCGCTTCCTCGCAGAGCCCCGCGCCAATCCAATCGGTACGGGGCTCTGCGTCACGCTTCGTCGCGGAGTGTCCGCTGGTTACATCTTGTAATCGTGCGTGAAGCACGATATGCGGACAATGCCGCGTGCACCTAGAATATTCTCGATTGCAACGATTTGCGCAGGTGAGACTTTCACCGGCACGTACGCATATGGCCCAGTGCCCTTAAAATATCGCCAGTAAAATTTGATATCCCGGTATGACGATTCCTTGACGCTCGTTGAAAACTGAAGGTAGTAATCATCGATAGCGTTCTTGAAAAGCCATGCCGTCGCCGGGCCGCTCTTCGGGGTAAAGGCCCAAATGTTGATGACGCTCGTGTCAACATGCGTACCCACGGGAACATTCCCAACATCGAGCCCCGCAAACTTTGGAGATCCATCGCAACGGGCGTTTATAGTTGGCGGAACTGGCATTTTTGAGCCTTTTGTGTTTGCCGAAGAAACCAGTAGCGCGAGTACGGCGTTAACCACTCGTTCCTCCTCCACCGTTGTAGTTTTTTGCCCAGCATTTATGCAGTTTGAACGAACTGGATTGCATTGACGTTTGGATATTTTCCCATTGCTGGCCGGTCACCTGGTATGGCCCCGTGGTTGAAGCAATGATGGCATTCGCGATGTTGGAAAGTCCAGGAACATTCTGAAAAAATCCCAGAAGGATCCCAACGCCGCCGCTGGCAGAATTTGTCTGGAAGAACATATGCTGATTTTCAGTTTCATATGCCCATCCATACACTACAGTGTTATTTGCATTTGCAAACCCGTACACGTTAGCAATCGTTGTACCCCATGTCGTTCCCGCCCCCAAATTGCCCGTACCCACTGCGTCATTAGCCGGGGAGGAGTCGCACTGACCGCCAGATGGAGCTGAATTCGGATCGGTCGCGACGCACGCTTTTATATTCGTTTTCGAGCACGGGGTGACAGGGCCACGGCCGCCGCCGCCGCACTGTCCCTGGCACGGAATGCCGCCACCTCCGCCATCCGGTGGTGGTGGATCAGGGTTGTAACCGCCGCCGGTGCCGCCTTCGCAGATGTCTCCCTGCGAACCGTTCGGGCACGTCGTGCAGGTGCCAGTGCTTGTGCAGGATGAGGGCGGCCCCTGATCTGCCATCGGTCTGGCCATCCCGATACCACTGCCGAAGTTGCCTACCGGTGTCGCGCCGATTGGGCTTTGGCCCGCAGCGGGGTTGACTCCCAAGAGCAGGGTGTTCCCATTGGGCGTATGGGCGGTGGCGTGCATCCCTCCGCCGCTCGTGGCGGAGCCTGCAGCGCGGTTCGGAGCCTGCGAAAGGCTTTGTGCTTGAGGATTCGCCGGCAGCATCCCGGTAGTTCCGGAGCTGCATGCGGCAAGGAGCGAGGCCAGCGCAATCAATGCAATCGGCATCGCCAGAGGAGAACGTTTCACGAAGGAAGAGCCCTTTCTGAAAGGAGCGAAGAGGCGCGCTCTCCGCTAGCAAGCAGCGACCGATGCGGGTTCCCACGGTGGAAATGCGCACGGATCGTGTCTCCCCCAAGACGTGCGGCCGCATTGGCGCCGGAGCGAGCGCGCACCTCCTACCGCGTGCGCCCACAAACGGGGGGTTTGAGGATATTGCAGAGCCCCGTGCCGATCGGCACGGAGCTCTCTCGACTCACCCGCATTTGCTTACGCACCTAGCATGTGACAGGCCTACGCGGAACGGAATTCCCTTCGCTAGGAGTGTTTTCGCGAGTCGTGGCGATTATTCCCAGCTATAGTATTTGCTGGCGAGGTCGTGCGTAAAGCAAGGATGCCGTGATGCGCCAATTCGAGTAAAGTCTCCATCGTACACACCCAGGCTTGGCATACGCCATGGAACCGGGAGATACTCGGACGAGGAGCCAGTGAGGATATGCTTCGCAATTCTTGGCGAAAATATTTCACGTATTTCTTTCGAACGCTTGTTGTTTGCCTGTATCCAAAACTGGCCTGCAACATTCTTATAGATCCACGCAATCGGTACGTATTTCTTCGGTTTAAGAACGGCCCAAATGTTTATAACGGTTGTTGAGCGCCCGCTCGAAACTGGTACATTTGACGTCCCGAGTACGAATTGGGATTTATAGCAGCCAGCGCTCGGAAGCGGCGGGTTGATCGGGCCGTTCGCTCCACTGACCAGCGCTAAGAAAAGCGCAACACTATGAACCATCGCTATTCATCCTACATTTCCCAAATCGGAAGCCGGAAGATTGTGGCTGAAGCAGTGGTGCTCCTTGTAGCTTCCCTTCTCATCGGCTGCTTTGATTCTTTGTAGGGAGGCCGGCGTCTGAAGGGTCGGTGAATTTACAGTGTCCAGGAGGAAATTGAAAAGGGTGGTTATTACCGGAACAGCGTTAGGGTTGCCCTCGAAGTAAATGTCGTTATTTTCAGTAGTATATACCCACCCGGTGACATATCCGCTCGCACTTTGGATCGAATAGATGTTCACGACCGAGGTAGCCACTCCCGAAGTGTTTCCTGGAATGTTGCTCGTACCAAGCACTATAGGGATGCCGGGTCGCGCCCCTATACTGCTGTAAAAAGGCGGAGACCACCGCCGATTTTCGGAAGAGTTTTTCAGACACAAAAACCTTCACCGAAAGGAACCAGCAGTGGCCGAATTTCAGTCTACCCTATCCGAGGGCGCATTTCCAGAGGTCGCCGAAAATCTCGTCGCACGGGTCGTCGAGAGCTATTTGAACAATCTGCTTGAGGAGCAGATGCGCGACCATCTTGGCGCCGATCGCTACGAGCGCACCGGCGAGGCACGCGGATACCGCAACGGCACGCGCGAGCGTCTGCTCTACACCCGCGTCGGGCCCGTCACGCTGCGTGTACCGCAGGCGCGCGATGGTGGCTTCTCGACCGAGATATTCCAACGTTACCAACGCAGTGAACAAGCCCTTGTGCTGGCGATTTTAGAAATGTACGTCAACGGGGTGTCGACGCGGAAAGTGAGCGCCATCACGGAATCGCTCTGCGGAACCTCCATCTCGAAATCGGCCGTAAGCCGACTGATCGCGCAGCTCGACCTCCGGGTCGCTGCGTTCAACGAACGGCGCTTTGACGAGGCGGAATACCCGTTCATCTACGTTGATGCGATGTTCATCAAATGCCGGCATAGCGATCGTATTGCCAGCAAGGCGGCATTGATCGTAAGCGGCGTGAACGCGACGGGGATCCGCGAGCCGTTGGGCGTGGCCATCGGAGATTCCGAGCGTTACACGACCTGGGAAGCGCTCTTTGCGCGGCTACAGAAGCGTGGCCTCAAGGGCGTCGTTTTCGTGGTATCTGATGAGCATTCGGGGCTCGTGGAAGCACTGCGTAAACACTTCGCTGGTGCCACATGGCAACGCTGCCAAGTGCATCTCCAGCGCAACCTGCTCGGGCATAGTCCGATGCGCGAACGCAAAGCGGTTGCGGAAGCTGCAAAGCGCGTGTTTCACGCGCCTGACATGAACGAAGCGCGACGGGAACGCGATCGCTTCGTAGAGTTGTTTGCAAAGACAGCTCCGAAGGCAGCGGCATGTCTTGAGGATGCCTTCGACGATGCGACGGCGGTGCTATGCCTCCCGGAGAAGTACCGCAAGCGCTTACGCTCGACGAATATGCAGGAACGACTCAACGAGGAGATACGACGTCGAGAACGCGTCGTACGCGTATTCCCGAACGAGGAATCAGCCCTACGATTGATCGGTGCGCTTCTCGCGGAAACCGCTGAGACCTGGCAAGAACGCCTCTACCTCGACATGCAAGATTTCCACGAGTGGCAGAGCGACCGATCGAAAAACTCCGGGTCGGACGCGCTGCTGTCGGCAGCGAGCTAGCCAATGACTTCAGCCGAAAATCAAATTACAGCAGACCCGGGACTTGACTGGATGCCGTGAGCCTCTGCTCCGTCGCACGGGGCACCTTTATACGGATTACTTGTCGCGACGCACGCTTTTATATTCGTTTTCGAGCACGGGGTGACAGGGCCACGGCCGCCGCCGCCGCACTGTCCCTGGCACGGAATGCCGCCACCTCCGCCATCCGGTGGTGGTGGATCAGGGTTGTAACCGCCGCCGGTGCCGCCTTCGCAGATGTCTCCCTGCGAACCGTTCGGGCACGTCGTGCAGGTGCCAGTGCTTGTGCAGGATGAGGGCGGCCCCTGATCTGCCATCGGTCTGGCCATCCCGATACCACTGCCAAAGTTGCTTATTGGTGTCGTTCCGGTTGGGCTTTGGCCCGCAGCGGGGTTGACTCCCAAGAGCAGGGTGTTCCCATTGGGCGTATGGGCGGTGGCGTGCATCCCTCCGCCGCTCGTGGCGGAGCCTGCAGCGCGGTTCGGAGCCTGCGAAAGGCTTTGTGCTTGAGGATTCGCCGGCAGCATCCCGGTAGTTCCGGAGCTGCATGCGGCAAGGAGCGAGGCCAGCGCAATCAATGCAATCGGCATCGCCAGAGGAGAACGTTTCACGAAGGAAGAGGCTTTCTGAAAGGAGCGAAGAGGCGCGCTCTCCGCTAGCAAGCAGCGACCGATGCGGGTTCCCACGGTGGGAATGCGCACGGATCGTGTCTCCCCCAAGACGTGCGGCCGCATTGGCGCCGGAGCGAGCGCGCACCTCCTACCGCGTGCGCCCACAAACGCCGTTTTGTGGCGGTTCAAAAGCAAGTAAGCGCGCGGAAAGCCCGTCATAGCGTCGCGCACGTGCAATCGCGACCCGCGATCCATTCGCTGTCGCATCGCTCGGCCAACGGTCGATTCGGATCGCTAGGGTTTGGCGAACAGCGTGAAGTCTGACCGGTGCTCGATCTTGCACCCCCGAATATTGCAGACGGCGACCGGAAGCCACGTCGGGCTCCGCAGCGAATCCCGCCGGCCCACCGTCAGGGCCCACGGCGGCTAAAATCTCGCCTCTTTTTCGCCGATAGGACAAGAAGAAGATGCGGCTGGACGACCTCTCGCACGGGGGCGGGGCCGCAGGTTGAACCTGACCGATTGATGGTTCGACCACGATATACGAAACCGAATCCGTGCGGAGGGTCTTGTATTGGTACGCGGTCTTTATACCTCTGCGAGCGGGATGCTCGTAGCCCAGCAACTCGCCGATACGGTGGCGAATAATCTCGCCAACGTCAACACGAACGGCTTCAAACAGACGTTGCTGGAGATTCAATCCGCCCCGACGCTCGACGTCTATCGTTTGCAGACCGATCCCGGTCCGCGAACGGGGAAGAATGCTCTACCGGGCGTTCCCGTCGCCGCACCGGTCGGGCAGCTCGGCACCGGAGCCTGGGTCTACGACACGCCGGAGACCTTCTCGCAAGGTCCCTTGCAGGCGACCGGAAATCCATACGATCTCGCGCTCGGTGGAACCAACGCGTTTTTCAACGTGCAGACGCCACAGGGTGTGCGGTACACGCGCGACGGACAGTTCACCGTCAATCCCAACGGCAATCTGGTCACGATGGACGGCAACTACGTCCTCGGTCAAAATGGTCCGATTCAGGTGCAGCAGCAACTGGGAGCGGTCACCGTCGGTCCCGACGGCACCGTGTCGCAGAACGGCATCACGATCGATCGCCTCGCGCTCACACGCTTCAACAATCTCGTCGACTTGCGCAAGCAGGGCAACAATCTTTTCGTCGATACCGGAAACGCACAGCCGCAAGCAACGGCTGGAGCGACGGTCATCCAGGGATCGCTTGAGAAGAGCAACTCCAACGTCGTTCGTTCGATGGTCGATCTTATCGTCGCCGAGCGCTGGTTCGATTCGAACTCCAAGTCGGTAAAAATGCAAGATCAAGCTACTCAGCTGGCGATTCAAGACGTCGGCACTACGTCATAACGGAGAGAGGAAACTTCTACCATGATGCGAGCGCTCTATACGGCCGCCAGCGGGATGATCGCCCAACAATACAATATGGACACGATCTCCAATAATTTAGCGAACGTCGATACGACGGGCTTCCGTCGTAACGTCGCGCACTTCCAGGACCTGGTCTACCAGCAAATCCAGGCACCCGGCGCGCCGATCGGCGCCTCGATCGTTCCGGTCGGCCAGCAGGTTGGGTTGGGCGTGAAGGTCGGTTCCTCGGAGAAAGTCTTTACCCAGGGCTCGCTGCAGCAGACCGGCAATCCGCTCGACGTAGCGATCGAAGGCGATGGGTTTTTCCAGGTGACCCTTCCCGACGGCACGACGGGCTACACGCGCGACGGCTCGTTCAAGGTCGATGCCAACGGTGCGGTGGTGACGGCGGACGGCTACTTCGTCCAGCCGCAGATTACCATTCCGGCGAATGCAACCTCGGTGCAGATCGGGCAGGACGGCACGGTGACCGCGCTCGTTCCCGGTAGCGCGATCCCGCAGCAACTCGGGCAGCTCACGCTCGCACGTTTCGTCAACAATGCGGGGCTCTCGCCGATCGGCGGGCAGAACATCTACACGCAGACGGCGGCGAGCGGCCCTCCGGTCGTGACCCAGCCCGAACTCAACGGCGCCGGCTCGCTCCAGAGCGGCTACCTTGAGAACTCGAACGTTCAGGTCGTGAACGAAATCGTGAATATGATCGTCTCGCAACGCGCGTTTGAAGCGAACTCCAAGGCGATCACCGCCTCGGACCAGATGCTTCAGACGGCGAATAATTTGGTGCAGTAACGAACGTGCGCACCGTGCTCGTTGGATGTATGCTGCTCCTGTCGGTCCTCCATGCGCGACCGGCAGCGGCAGCATACTCCCACGCGCAGCGCATTCCCGCCGCCGAACTCGCGGCGCTCGCTCGTGCGGCGATCGCTCGGCTGCCCCACGGTGCCGATATCGCCTATCTTCCCGTCTCGGCGCTCTCCGACCAGTTCGTCGATCTCGGGCGCGTCTCGCTGCATCTGCGCTCGCCGTTGGTCACCTCGGCGTACGTCAACGTTCCCATCGCGATCGATCTCAACGGGCACTTCCTTCGTACCGTCTTCGTCGGCTATCGGATCGAACATTACGTCATGGCGGCGACGGCTTCGCACGATCTGGCTCCCGGAACCGTTCTCTCGGCGCAGGACTTGAAGATGGCGATGGTCCCCGTTACCGGCCTTCCGCTGAACGGCACGAAGGTGCTCGTCGGTCGGCAGATTATCGCGCCGGTTCGCGCCGGGCAACCGATTGCGATCGAGCAGACGCTCGTGAACGAGATCGTCCGCGCCGGAATGAGTTGCGTTCTCATTATTCGCGACCGCGGCGTCTCGCTCGTTGCCGACGTCATCGCTCGGAGCAGCGGGGGGCTCGGCGATCAGGTCTCACTCTACAATCCCGAAACCAATAAATTACTCTCCGGCACGGTAGTTGGGCCGGATCGCGTCGAACTCGATCTCTCCGGAGGAGATGGACGATGAACCGAATGATTCGTAACCTCGCACTCGTTGGGCTCTGCCTCTCACTCGCACCCGCGTGCGCGCTCGCAGGCTCGCTCTACGTGCCAGCACCGGCACCGGCGGGGCCCGGACACCCGTTGCAGTTGGGCCCCGATCATCGCGCCTCGCAGATCGGCGACCTCGTCTACGTCGTCTACGATTTCAGTGTCGCGAGCAATAGTTCGAATATCGTCAACAACAGTAAGACTGCGAGCCTCGGGTACCCCGGCGCGACCGGGAACCTGGCCTTGGCCTTCCTGCGCATCCCCACCTCGATCGGTGGTTCGTCGCAGGTGCAATCGCAGACGCAACACACCGGGCAGAACAGCTTCGTCTCGGCAATGATGGCGACTGTGACCAACGTGCTGCCGAGTGGCGTCCTGCAGATCGAGGGCAACCAGGGGCTCACCGTCAACGGAAACGCCCAAATATTGCACGTGATCGGCTACGTTCGCCCCGAAGATATCGACTCGACCGATCAGGTGCTGAGTTCGCGCATCGCCGACGTTCAGGCTACGTTCACGGGCGATTTCCAAGAGGGCCATAAAGGCCTCATCCGCAAGCTTTTGGATTTCCTCTTCTAGCCATGAACGCTCGCAGCAACGCCCTCCGTCGAATCGCCGCCCTGGTGGCTTCATTCGCTTTTCTCGCGACACTCGCCGCGCCGCAGGCAACGATGGCGGCGTTTTACGAGCGCGTGCTCGTCAAAAATATCGCACGCGTTCAGGGCGTTACCTCGAATCAGCTCGTCGGTTACGGCGTCGTCGTCGGTCTCCAGGGAACCGGCGATTCGACCTCGGTCCTCTTCACGAGCCAGACGATTCAGAATATCCTTCAATCATTCGGCCTCACCGTGAGCAGCCAAGCGGTGCGGACGCGCGATGTCGCTGCCGTCATCGTCACTGCGTCGTTACCGCCGTTCGCGCATGAAGGCGACAAGATCGACGTCACCGTTTCGGCGATGGGCGACTCGTCGACGCTTCAGGGCGGCACTTTGGTGCTCACCGAGTTGCACGCTGCGAACAACCTCGTCTACGCAACTGCCCAAGGGCCGATCTCGGTTGGGGGGTTCGTCGCGGGCCCCTCGGCGGGGAATAGCGTGACGCAGAATTACACCGCTGTCGGCATGGTGCCGCGCGGAGGCATCGTCGCCCGCAGTATGAAGACGCCGATCACGAGTGGGAATGGCAGCGGATTCAATTACGTGCTGACGACGCCCGATTTTAAGACCGCCGCCGACCTCGCCTATACCCTCAACGGGCGCTTTGGGTATGGCACCGCTCGCGCGCTCGACGCCGAAACGATTCACGTGACGCTACCGAGCGCCTATGCGGGAAACGTCGTTCAGTTTCTTGCCGACGCCTCCGATCTCGGCGTGCAGCAAGACGAGCCAGCGATGGTCGTTATGAACGAACGGACCGGCACGATCGTTTTCGGTGGAGATATCAAACTCGCTCCCTGCGCGATCGCTCACGGCAATCTCACGATTACGATTTCGACGCGGAATAAAGTCGTCCAGCAGCCGTTTACGACTGCATCGCCCGGTACGCAGAGCAATACGACGGTAACCGCAACGAACAAGGGCAAACGACTCGAGTTTATCGCCGGCGCTGCGACGCTCGCATCGGTCGTGCGCGCCCTGAACACGCTGGGCGTAGCGCCTCGCGACCTCATCGCGATCGTACAGGCGCTCCGGCGTGCCGGCTCGCTGCAAGCGGAGGTGGTCTTACAATAATGAGTGAGATCGCAAAAGCGGCGGCGACGCCTTTAACCCCCGTGCAACAGCAGGCGATGAAACGACTCGACCAGGCGGCGACGCAACTCGAGGGCGTCTTTCTTCAACTCGTCATGGGTGCGATGGATAAAACCGTATCGCACGACTCGATTTTCGGTAAGCAGAGCAACGGCGAACGGATCTTTCAGTCGATGCTCGACCAACAACGCGCCGAAGAGATGGCCAAGACCGGAAGCATCGGGATAGCCAAAATGTTGGAAGAGCAGCTCAAAGCGAGCGTTCTCTCCGATGCATCGCAGGAAGCGAAAGTGAACGTCAAGAGGAGTAGCGGACCGTGAACGATTCATGGGAACTTTTCGCCCAGGCCCTGGGTACGGAATCCGAAGCACTGCGCGCCCTCGGCGAGCGGGCGCAAGCCCTCTCCAAAGCGCTGGTCCATCTCGATGCCGAGCAGATCTCGGTCGCTCAGCGTTCGCTTGAAGAGGCTCGCGAGTCGTTTTCGCGAGCCGCCTCGGAGCGCCGTGCGATGCAAGTACGCGGCTTCGGCACGATGACGTTGCGGCAGGTCTGCAGTTATGCGCCGCGCGCGCTGGCGTGGGAGATGAACCAGCGCCTCGCCGAGCTTATGACGACCTCGATCGGGGTGACGATCACCAACAACAATAACAAAGCCCTGATTGCCGGAGGCATGGACCGCTTGGTCAAGACGACGCTCGCGATGCAGCGCGCCGCGAGCGAACCGAGCACCTATCGTCGGCGCGGTTTCGTCGCTCCCCCGAGTAACAGCGTCTTGGTGAGTAGCAAAGCATGAGTTTTATCCCACAGGGCACGTTCTTCGATCTCGGCATGATGGGTAGCGCGCTGAACGCCTTCCAGTACGCCGAGAGCGTGACCTCGAATAATATCGCAAACGTGAATACGCCCGGTGCCTCGCGCCAGAGCGTGATCCTCAATGAGGCGCCGCCGATCGCCGGCTCGCCGTTCTCGCCGACCCATTCGCAAGGAACCGTCGGCGACGGCGTGCTCGTGCAACAGATTCTTCGTATCCACGCCGATAATTACGATCAGCTTTTCCGGGGTGCTTCGTCATCGCAAAATTATTACAGCACCGAACAGAACACGCTCAACGCGTTGCAGTCGACACTCGGCGACCCCAACTCCGGGATCGGCGCGCAGTACACTGCGTTCCAAACCGCGATCAACCAACTCGTCGCGCAGGGAAGCGGCGCGCAGAGCACCTCCGTTCGTGCGAGCGTGATCGCGCAGGCGCAAGCGCTCTCGACGGCGCTTAATAATGCATCGAGTGCGATCGTTACGCAGCAGAATTCGGCGCTCTCCCAGGCGACGACCTTAGTTACCACGACCAACGGTATCCTCGACCAGATCGGCGCGCTTAACGGCCAAATTCGTGCGGCGAGTGCCGCCGGCGATAGCCCGAACACCTATAAAGATCAACGCGACTATTTGATCGACCAGCTCTCGCAGTACCTTTCGACGCAGACCTCGATTCAATCGGATGGTTCGGTGTTGGTGAGCGTGAACGGCCAGGCGCTCGTCAACGATACCGTCGTCTATCACCTGGCGGCGCCGACCGTCGGCACGGCGAGTAACGGTACCTCGACCTTTAAGATTAATTTCCAGAGCACTCCCCCCGCCTCATCGAGCGCACCGGGCATCCCATTGGGGAGCGGCCAACTCGCGGCGTTGCAGGATCTCTACAACAACAAACTCACCGTCTACGGGCAGCAACTCGATCAATTCGCGAGCTCCCTCGCGAACGAAGTCAATCGGATCACGCAATCTGCCTACGACCAGAACGGGCAGGCGGGCGCCGCACTCTTTCAACCGATCGTCGGTAATCTCCCGATCTCGGCCGGGAACATCAAGGCCGGTATCACCGATCCGGCACAGTTGCCGATTGCGTTTGCTTCGACGGCCGCCGGCAGCCTGGTAATTCCGATGAACTCCGGCAATAACAGCATCGATACTTCGGCATCGCTGACGAATTACGCTTCGCTTGCAAATCCGCCGGCGGCGCCACTGGTGGGTACGTTGACGGTGACGATCAACGGCATTCCACAGACGTTTAACTACAATACCGGAACCACCGACGGCAGCGTCAACGCGTTCGTCACCCATTTCAACAGCTCGCATCTCGGCGTTACCGCGTCCTTCGATCCGAATTCGCAGCGAATCGTCTTCGCACAAGACCCCACGAACGTCGATCCTGCGAGCCGAGCGGTGCAGGGCGGTGCGCCGCAGCAGCCCGGCTTTACGATTAGCGATTCGCTCGATACCGTTCCCGGCACGACGCCCGCGAACCAATATATCCTGGGCGTGCTCGGTGCCGGGGGCATCGACGGCGTCGCACAAAACGCGGGGAACGCCTTCGGCGCGCAGGACAACTCCGGCGCAAATGCATTGCTCTCGGTCTTCTCGGCGAATGTCGGTGTGCCGGCGCTGCTAACGACATCTCCGGCGGCGGCGACGGCGGGAGCCGCAACGACGGTCGCATTACCGGCGGGCGTCGATAATATTGCCGTCGGCCAGGTATTAACGATCGATGCGACCTCAGGCGGCGGTGCGCCGCAAGAGAACGTCGTCGTCTCCGCGATCTCGGTCGATCCGACGACCGGGATCGAATCGGTGACGTTTACGCCGAGTCTCGCACACGTTGCGGGATACTCGGTACAGAGCGCGCAGACGCAGACGCTCGGGCAGTTCTACGGTAATTTCGTGACGCGCGTCGGGCTCGACGGACAAGCCGCGATCTCCGGAAACCAGACGCAGACGACGTTAGCCAACAATATCAATCAGGTCCGTCAGAGCATCAGCGGGATTAATATTAACGAAGAGACGCAGAACCTCGTGCAATATCAGAACGCATATTCTGCAGCCGCGCGAACGATCAACGTGATCAACCAGATGATGCAGACGCTCATCAATAACCTCGGAGTCGGGTCCTAAGGATAGGGAGTTCGAACATGCGCATCGCCACCTCATCGCTCTACGAGCAACAGACCAACGCGATCGACAACCTCGTCGTTCAACAGGCGAACGAAGGGCAGCAGCTTTCAACCGGAAAGTCGCTCAATCAGCCCTCCGATAATCCTTCGTTGATCGCCGAAGATCTCGCGATTCGTACCGATGGTGCGCTCGGTACGCAGACCTCCTCGAACCTCACGAATCTCTCGAATCAGCTCACCACCGTCGACGGTGCGTTGAGTTCGCTAACGAGCGTGCTGCAGCAGGTTCGCTCGCTCGCAATCCAAGGAGCGAGCGATACGGTAACCGCATCGCAGCGCCAGGCGATCGCAACTCAGGTCAACCAGCTCTTTCAGGAGACCGTAGGACTCGCAAACACGCAGTTTGCCGGCCAATACGTCTTTGCAGGTACGGCGAATCCGGCGGGAACGCCCGTGCAGGCGGTCGGTACCGCTCCGAACGGTATCACGTTTAGCGGTAACCTGCAGGCGCAGACTCAGCGCCTTCCCAACGGGCAGATCATCAACTCCTCGGTGACGTTCCAGCAAGCGTTTAACTATAGTTCGCCCGACGGCTCGCCCGATGTTTTCCAGGTGATGAAGAACCTGCAACTCGCGCTCACCAGTTCGACGGTCGTCGATGAGAGCAGCGTCGGCGTCAACCAGGGCGGTGCCTTTATTACGTTGGGAACGCAACTCAACGCGGCGGGATTCCTCACCGCGATTGCACCCGACGGCAGCGGCCAAATATCGATTAACATCTCCAATGCGTCGGTGCCCTCGGGGGTGACCCTGACCTTCGCTTCGACCGCGACCATCGGAGCGGTCGTCGCCGCTATCGATGCATCGGGAACCGGAGTGACCGCACAATTCATTCCTGGAACGATCCCACAGCAAGGTGCAGAGCGCTTGCTCCTTAGCGATGCAGCGGGTGCATTCCAAGTGAACAACGTGCCGAGCGCCGGTACGACGACTGCGGCGAATTTCACCTCGGTCTTTAACCTGCAAACGCAGGCGAATACGGTGCAGCAGCTCAGTACGCAACTCGGCGACATCGACCGAGTGATCCAGGGGGTCTCGAACGCGCGCGCATTCCTTGGGGCGAATATTCAATCGATCCAGGCCGCCGGGACGGCCGTGAACGCACAGGTTCTTAACGATACGCAGGTGCAGTCGAATATCGAGGATACCGATATTGCTAAGGTGACGTCGCAGTTCTCGCTCACGCAGACTGCACTGCAGGCGGCATTTAGCACGACCGCTCAAATCGAGCAGAAGAGCCTCTTCGATTACATCTCATAAGGGGCTTTAGAGAGGCTTTACGGTGTTGACGATGAATGAAGTTTCGGTGCAGAGTACACCAGAGAGTACGACGATCGAATTTCCGCGTTTCGGAGCCTTCACGTTCTCCTTGGCCGACATCTTCGATTTCGCGTGGGGGCTGCCGGGCTTTCCGGCGCTCCATCGCTGGGTCGCTCTGACGCTCGATACGCAACCGAATTTTGTTTGGTTGCAGAGCCTCGACGATCTCAACGTTGCGATTCCGACCGCGGACCCCTATGCGATTTTCGAGGATTACGCACCGCGGATTCCCGCCTACGCCATCGCGTCGCTCGCAATCGCCGACCCGACCGACTTTGCGACGCTCTGCGTCGTCATCGCTTCGGCCGACGCCGAAGAGATCTCGATGAACCTCTTTGCGCCGATCCTCCTGAACCTCAAAAATCGCCGGGGGCGCCAAGTGCCGCTCGACGGAAGCTCCTATTCCGTTCGGATGCCGTTGCCGCGCAAGGCGAGCGCCGGCGAGGCGGCCGCAGTTCAGGGCGCCTAACCGCTCGCCCTAGCGCAGGGGGGGGCTCCTCTCCCCGCGAAAATCGCCCCCGAAGCGAGCGCGCCTGCGGCTCGCAGCAGCCACGGAGGGCAGCCCGATGCTCGTTCTTAGCCGTAAAGCGAATCAGTCGATCATGATCGGCGATGATATTCGTTTGGTGGTCGTCTCGCTCGACCACGACCAGGTCAAGATCGGCATCGATGCTCCACGCGATATCCCGGTGCACCGCTCGGAGGTCTACGAAGAGATCCAGCGAGCAAACCAGCGCGCGGCGGCCGAATCGGCTCCTTCGGGGGAGCCCATCGCCGGGAAGACCGGGGTCGCGGCCCTTCGCCCGCATATTCCCTCGAAAAAACGCTAAAAAAGGCCCATTTTCTCCTAAAGTCGCCGCCCGAGGGTTCCGATACCCTGTAAGGAGGGAGCAGGACGCTTCCTCGCAGATGACTAGTCTCTACCTGTGCGCTCCGCGCGCAAAAATCAAGGAGGAATCACAATGGCTCAAGGTCTGAGCATCGCCAACAACCTGTTGGCCAATAGCGTTCAGTTTAACCTGAACAATAACCAGGCTGCGCTGAAGAACATTGTTACTCAGCTTTCGTCTGGTCTGCGCATCAACTCCGCGGCGGACGATCCGTCCGGTCTCGCCATCGCAACGAACCTGCAAACGCAGGTCGATGGCTTCAACACCGCCGTTCAGAACGTCCAGAACGCGAACAACGCGGCGCAAGTCGCGCTCGGTGCGCTTTCGACGACGACCGACATTCTGCAGCGCATTCGCAGCCTCGCAGTCGAGGCTTCGTCCGACCTCAACAGCAACCAGGATCGCGTCAACCTTCAGGCTGAAGTGAGCCAATTGTTGCTCGAAGTCAACAGCATCTCGCAGAGCGTCAACTTCAACGGCCAGCCGCTCCTCGATGGGAGCCATGCAGGCTTCCAGCCGCAGGTGCAAGCTGCGTTGAACGTAACCTCGAACTCGGCGCTCTCCACCAATGGAGCGCTCCAAGTCTCGGGCTTCAACTACGGCTTCCTCGCCGCTTCGGCGGTCGCCAACAGCGCGAACTTCTTCACCACGGCAGCTGGCCCCGCGGCCGGTCTCTCGGGTGCGACCGGTTCGACGCTCGACGGCACGATCGAACTCCAGGTGATCAACACCGGCGTCTCGATTGCGGTACAGGAAACCTTCGTCGCCAGCGCGACGGGCCAGGTCTGCGTCTCGAGCACGCTCTACGGTGCGACTGGCATCGCCGGCGCGTTCGACAACGTCAACGTCACCATCGGGTCGATTAGCTCGCTCGATGTCGGCGTGACCTCGTACGTCAAAGTGACGCAGAACGTCGCTGCGCTGACCAACCCGAACAACCCCGCGTTCAACTTCCAATCGGGAGCGAACGAGGGCGACGTCATCCAAATCGGCATCCAGGCCACGAACACGCAGACTCTGCGCGTCTCGAATATCAACCTGGCGCTCTCGGCGGCGAACAACCCGTCGATCGGTTCGGAGGACGCCATCGGTCAGATCGACCAGGCGCTCAACACGATTCTCAACCAGCAGGCACTCCTCGGTGCGGTCGTCGTTCGTCTCAACGAAGATTCGAACAACGACAACATCGCAGCCGTCAACCTGCAGGCCTCGGAATCCTCGATCCGCGACCTCAACGTCGGTCAAGCGACGACGCAGTTCACGAAGCTGCAAGTGCTGGTACAGGTCGGCACCTCGGTGTTGGCACAGTCCAACACGAACGCTCAGTCGGTTCTCGGACTCTTCCGCTAAGGCGGAATCCTCGGGTAACCAACCTGGGATCGGGGCTCGCGCAAGCGGGCCCCGATTTTTTGCGTGCATTCGGTAAACGAGTAAGAGCCCGCCGCGAAGATGCCGAAGAGGAGAGAGAATGCCGGTTCGGATCAAATCGAAAAAACAGGCGGTCGCCCCGCCGAGCGTCTCCCCCCCGCCGACGCCACCAGAAACCATCGCGCAGACGATCTCTTTGCCGCGCCCCCCCGCCGACGCGCCCCAGCTCCCTGCGGGCTTGAGCCTTTGCATGATCGTCAAGAACGAAGAGAAGTTCCTGGCAAAATGTCTGCAGAGCATCGCACCGTACGTCGATGAAATCTGCATCGTCGATACTGGCTCGACCGATCGCACCGTGGAGATCGCGCGGGAGTTTGGTGCCAAAATCGAGCTGCGGGAATGGCGGAACGATTTCTCGTGGGCGCGTAACGAAGCGATCGCGATGGCGTCGTACCGCTGGATCTTTATGCTCGATGCCGACGAAGAGTATCTTCCCGGCAGCGAATCGCTCCTCGCGCAACTCAAGAGCGTCCCGGCCTTCGATACCGGAATCTGGGTTCGCTGCTACAACGAATCGAACGATTATCAGGGCACCGGGCAGATGTCGCATCTGTTGATTCGCATTTTCCCAAACCATCCGCGCATACGTTTCCGCGGTCTGATCCATGAGTTCATCACGCTCGACCAGTCGCAGTTGGGGCTAAAGGCATCGGCCTCACCGATTGCGATCAAACATAGCGGCTACCTCAAAGAGATCGTGACCGAGCGCGATAAGGGGGCCCGTAACCTCGCGATCGTCAAGGCTGCGGTCGAACGCGAACCCGAGGAGGCGTTCCATTGGTTCAATCTCGGAACGACGGCGTTTCTCATCGGCGATTACGAAACGGCGCGCACGGCGCTCGAGAAGATGATCGAGGTCAATCAAGATCAACCGCGCGGTTTCTTCGCAAACGGATTATCGGCGCTCGCCGACGTCTATACGGAGAAGATCAACGATCCCGTCAAGGGTGAAGAAGCGGCACGCCTCTGTTTGAAATTCTCGCCGCGGTACGCGAACGGACATTTCGCTCTCGGCAAGGCGCTCGTCGCGCAGAAGCGACTCGTCGATGCACGCGAGGCCTTTCAAGCGGCGATCGCCGATGGCGAGTACAATCACCTTCAGTTCGTCGTCGACGACGAAGTTTCGAAATGGAAGGCCTATAGCGAGGTCGGCGCCACCTACGTCGCCGAGGGCAACGACGCTGCTGCGGTGGAGTGGTTTGAAAAGGGGCTCAAAAATCGCCCCTCGGCGTTACCGCTCCGTCTCAATCTCGCTCGTGCGTACGAACGCCTCAATCGCATCGATGAAGCGGCGGCGACCTTCGGGGCGGCATTCCGCGAGCTTCCCTCCGACCAAAGCGCGGTCGATTTCGTCAACTTTCTCCTGCGCGCTCACCGCGACCGCGAGGCGCTCGATGCAATTCGCGCGGCGCTGTCGCAGATCTCCCCCGCGGCACAGTTCCCGATATTGATGGCTGGAGCGGCGGTCTGCGAGCGGAACGGTTGGCCCGAGCGCGAGCAATTTTTACGCGACGCTGCAGAGTGCATGCCGGGCGCGGCCCTCGCGCTCGATCCGTTGGAGGCGTCGCTGCGTGCGCGAGGCGACCTTGCCGCCGTCGAGCGCCTCTATGGAGCCGAAGATGCGACCGAACCGCTCGAACTCGCCGATTTTCGGCGACGCGCGAGCCGAATGCTCGTACAGGGGCGCTTTTCGGAGTCCCGTGCGATCGCCGAGCGTGGCTTGGAGCGCGATGCGGACGATGCCTCGCTCCTCCTCGGCGCGGCACTCGCATCTTCGAGCATGGGTGATTCCGAGAGCGCGCGGCGGTGGGCGGAGCGCGTTTCTCCGGAGGGCGGGGAGTTCTATCTGCGCGCTCGGATGATGCTCGCCCTCGATGCTCGCGGGCGTGGAGCCTTCGAAGAGGCGCTCGCTGCAACCGAAGCGGTTCTCGCATACGCACCGCAGAACATCGAAGCGGTGGTTCTGCGTTCGAGTATGTTGCAGCAACTCGGCCGGGATCGGGAGAGCGAAGAGATGCTGCTCGCAGCGCTCCGTTGCGACCCGCAGCGCATCGCCGTCGAACTCTCGATGCTCTATTTAAAACAGGAACGTTTTGAGGACGCGCGCCGCATCGCCGACGCCGCACTCGTTCGATAGCACCGACCTTGCTTTATTCGATCGTCATTCCCGTCTTCAATAAGGCCGCGCTGACGCGCGTCTGTTTGCAGGCGCTTGCAGAGACGCTGCCGCGCGATATTCTGGGCGAGGTGATCGTGGTCGACAACGGCTCGACCGACGACACTGCAACGGTGCTTGCCGAGTTCCCGTGGATCAAGACGATCGTCAACGAGCGGAACCTCGGCTTTGCCGTGGCGAACAATCAAGGGGCGGCGGTCGCGTCGGGGCGTTTTCTCGTCTTGCTGAATAACGATACCAAGGCACTGCCGGGTTGGCTCGAAGCGATGCTCGCGCACCTGGAGAGCGAGGATGTCGGCGCGGTCGGTGCTCGCCTGCTCTTCGGCGACGGCCTGATTCAACACGCGGGCGTCATATTTAACGAAGTGCTCAGCGGCGTCAATACGATGGCGCCGACGCACTATGGCTTTCTCGCACCCGGCGAGGAACCGACGGTGCTGAAGCGACGCGAGGTCCAGGCCGTGACCGGAGCGTGCCTCGCGACGCCGCGGGAGTTATACGTTCGCTTGGGTGGACTCGACGAAGGCTTTTGGAACGGCTACGAAGATGTCGATTATTGTTTGAAGATTCGGCATGCCGGCCTGCGAATCGTGTACGAACCCCAAGCCGCGCTCTTCCATTACGAATCGCAATCGGGATCGCAGCGCTTTCGGCGGGTCATGCCGAATATCGCGCGCCTCGAGCAACGGTGGCGCGATTTTCCACGGATCGATGCCGGGCTCTGGGATTACGAGCGACACTTCGTCAAGCGTACCGTCGTGATGCCGAATGCCGTGGTCTCGGCGCAAGTACTTCCGACTCCAGCGATGCGCGTCGTGGTGCATGGCGAAGCGACGAAGGAGCATCTCGCCCGCATCGAGCGCGACCTGCGCGCCGCTCCGGCGACGATCGACTCGATCGATTGGATCGCCTCGGAGGATATCGCGACGGCGCGAGCGGCGATGGAGCTGCGTGGAAACCGATACGCGTTCTTCCTCGACGCGCGCGTCGCGCTCGCGCCTTCATGGTTCGAACACCTCTCGCGCCGGCTCGAAATTCGATACGACGCGCTCGCGGCAACGGGAGCGCCGGAGGCGATGCTTGGATTCGACGCATCGCCGGCGTGCGGGGATGCGCGGGCATTGCTCGTCGCGCTCTGGCGACTACCGCAGCATTATCGCCTCGCCGATTTCCCGAGCCTCGAAGGAAGCCTCGCCGACCTTTGTGTCCGAGCGCTCGAGCTTGGGCTCGGCGTCGTCGGTATGGACGAACCCGTTCTCGAACGTAACGCAGAGCCGGCGCGTGACGACCTCTTCGAACGAACCTACCAGCGCAGTATCGCCTCGTTGATCGGACGGGACGATCGTTTCCTAAAGGAGCAGCTGGCGAAGAGCGGCGGGAGCGAGCCCGGCCTCGTCTCGATCGTTACGCTGAGTTGGAACGCACCCGAATATACGAAGTTGGCCTTAAAATCGCTCCTGGAACGAACGCGTGAGCCCTTTGAGATTATCGTCGTCGATAACGGCTCGGGGCCCGAGACGCTCGCGTACCTGCGCTCGATCGACGACCCGCACGTACGGATCATCTACAATGCGACGAATCGTGGTTTCGGCGCGGGAAATAATATCGGCTTGTCAGCCGCGAACGGCGAATTCGTCGTCGTCCTCAACAACGACGTTTTGGTCAGCGACGGGTGGCTCGAGGCACTCTTACGCCCGTATCGCGATATGCGGGCCGTCGGCATCACCGCGCCGCGAAGCAACAGCGTCTCCGGGCACCAACAGATCCCCAACGCGCGGTATGACGATGAAGCGGGAATGTTGGCGTTCGCGTCGGAGCGGGCGCGCCGCTTTAAAGGGCGCGGGTATTATAGCGACCGGGCGGTGGGGTTCTGCCTCTGCATGCCGAGGTTGCTCGTCGACGAGATCGGCGGTTTCGACGAGCGATTCGCGGTCGGCAACTTTGAAGATGACGACCTCTGCATGCGCGCGCGTGCGGCCGGCTACAAAATATTCATCTGCGAGGACGCATTTATCCATCATTTCGGCAGCCGGAGTTTCGTCGCCAACAACGTCGATTATGGAGCGACGATGCGTGCGAACTGGACGTACTTCGCGGCAAAATGGGGCTACGCGCCTGCATATCCCGAGAATGGCTACGATCCGCGCACGGGGTATTTTAACGGATTCAATCGCGCGCTCCATTATGCTGCGTTGCCCAAAGCGCAGCGCGCCGTCGCTGAGGGCGGAGCGGCGAGCAACCTCGTCGCGCTCGCTGTCGGGAGCGTGCGATTCATCGCCGACGTGCCAGGCGGCGATACCGCATGGGAGCCCGTCGGGCGCTTCACTCGGCGATATCTCCGCGCATTCCGGGCCGAGGATGCCGTCGTGCTGACGCTGCGCCTCGGTGAGAACGGCGATGCGCTGGCGGTCGAACGCCGCATCGAGAGAATCCTCTCGTCGTTGAACGTTTCGGCGGAGCGTTGCGCCGATATTGAAGTAGTCGATGCCGATGAAGAACTCGACGCGGCGATGCGAACCATCGCTATCACCGAGATTCCGAACGCCGGTCCGAGTGCGTTACGGCGGTTGATCGAGATGGAGAAATCGTGAGGTTTCACGATCGCCATCGGCGCTTCGCTCTCTATCCGCGCGAGGAAGCCTTTGCCTCGATTGGATCGACGACATTAGCCTTTGCACGGTTAGAGCCCGGCTGGTCGCTCACGCAACGTTGTGCGATCGATCTTGGATTTCGCAAACCCGATCGCTGGACGATCGTTTTCGGCTGCGAGGTTGAAGTCGCGTCGTTGCTAGAGCGTGAGAGTAGTGCGTTACTCTGGCCGCTCGATTATCGCTCGCTCGATCCGCAACGTGCCGACGATATCGAACGCGCGATTTTTCCGTGGCTCCGCGTCCAATTTCTCAATCGGCGCGCGCGCGCCGAGAGCCTGGAGATCTTCGATTCCGGCGCCCAAATCGATATTGCGCGCGCTCGGGAGATGCGATTGCTGGGGATGACGGGGTATACCGAACTCTACGAAGACCTCGCGCCCTACGTCTATGCCGCACGGCACGTTGGCTCCGGAACTCGGGTCGCGATCGTCGATCCACACGGTGCGGTTGGGGCGCTCTCGTTAGAGCGCGCCGGCGCAGCGATCTCACTCGATCTCGGTGCGGGCGACGCGCTCGCGTTCGCTACGCGATGGCTCGATATCGCGCCCGCCGCCCTCGATCGCGCGGAACGCTACGATCTCGTCATCGCGAACCGCCCCGGCGAACTCCCGGCCGCGCGCGTGCGCGTTCTTCGCGATGGAGGGGAGAGCGGAGATATCGCGATTCCCGTGACGGTCGCTTTGCCGCCCGCGATCACGGTCTCGTTCGATCCCGAGGATGGGCCGACGGCGAGTACGCTCGGCATTTCGTTCGAGGGTGATCCCGTCGAGGCACGCGCGAGCGTCTTAAACGAGCCGGCGGCGCAGGGTGGCTCCTCGGGGAAGGTCGCGATGCTCGTGCGCGAGGACGCGCTGGCGAATCCCGATGCCGACACGACGGCGATGCACGTACTCGCGCGACGCCTGGAGCGCGAGGGCTTCGAGGTCGGCGTCTTTCCTATCGGCGCGCGCGCCGATCTCTCGTCGTACGATCTCGTCCACGCCTGGGGGGGCGAGGTCGCTCCGGCGGCGCTCGCGCTGCTGCAATCGTTGCCCGCGATGCCGCTCGTCGCCTCGCTCTCCGTCGACGATCCGCGCGGCGAAGCCTTCTCGGGGCCAAAGGCAGGGAAAGCGGTCTACAGCAATGTCAACGACGCCGGGATGCTCGATCTCTATTTCGCCGCGCTCGGCGCGCGTGCGCTCTCGATCGAGAACGCCGCGCCGGAGCGTGAATTCGATCCGCGTCCGGCCGCCGAGGCCGGGGTTCGAGCGATGCTCGAGCGCTGCGATGTGACGATACTCTCGGGCCCGGCGGAGGAGGGGCTGCTGCGCAGCCGTTTCGGCTGGTCGGGGAGCACGATCGCGGTGCCGGGGCTCGTCGAGGGATCTCCGCGTTGCGAGGATGCGCGAGTCCTCGCCGGAGAGGGCGAGTTCGTCCTCTGCGATCTTCCGGTCGAAGCGCGCTCGAATCAAATAGCGCTGGCGCTGGCGGCGAAGAAGCGCTCGATTCCCATCGTCTTTACGGGGCCGGTCATCGACCATCAATGGTTTCAGAGCCTCATGGAAACCATGGGGGTTCATGCGCTCTGGATTCCACAACGCCATCTCAACCTCGCAAACCGGGCCTGGCTTCGGGCGCGGGCGCGGGTGGTCGCCGACTGCGCCTGGACCGGGCGTGGCATCCACGCGGTCGCCGCCGCCGCCGCGACGGGCGCCTTTCCCCTGCTCTCTGCGTCGGGGTATGGTCGCGAGCTCTTCGGAACGCTCGCCGAGGTCGTCGATCCCGCGGAGCACGCCGCGATCGAGGCGGGGCTCCTGCGAGCCTGGGAGCGGGCTCCCGCGGAGCGCGATGCCCTCCGGTCGCATGTCCGTGTCGCCTTCGACCAAACAGCGGCCTTCATCGCCACCGTGACCGCCTACCAGATCGCCGGCGAACGGGCGCGGAGCCGTACTCCAGGGGGCTAAACTGCCCCTCGCGCGGCGCCGATGATAGAAGAGAGAGTACTCGAGGGGGATTTCACATGGATGTCACGTCAGCGGCGGCCGTAGCGCCGCCACCGATTGCCGGAAGTTCCGGCGTTTCGGGCGCGAATGGCGCCCCGCCCGCCGCTGGAGCGAGCGCACCGCTTGAGGGCGCGACGCCTACGGTTGCGAGCGTACCACCCGCTCCGGCGGGACCGATCGGCACGCCGAGTTCGTCGGGCGCTCCGCCCTCTGTGGGCTTCGGCCCGGCGCCGGCTAACGGCGACGGAAAGGTCGTGTCGTCGGTCGCGCGCTTCTTCGGGCCGCCTTCGAACCCGCAGCCCGTTACGCTCAACGTCTCGTATCGGGTGCTGCACCATCCCAACGAAATCGTGACCGTTTTTTCCGACCCGCGGACCAATCAGGAGGTCGCACAATTTCCTCCGGAGATTCTCATCGGGATCGCCGAATTTTTCGACCAGCATCAAGGAGTGACGCTCGACAGCAACGCGTAAGGCGATGCACGAAAGGCGCAGTTAGGAAAGGAAGCCATGTCCAGCAGCCAGATCCCCGGAACGAATATTCCCCCTGTTTCTTTCCCCGGCATCGTGTCGGGTATCGATTATAATTCGATCATTCAAAAGTTGACCGCGCTGACGCTGGCGCCGACGACGCAGATCAATCAGCAAATCGCGACGCTCAATGCCGCCAACCTCGAACTGATCAAGATCAACAATCTTCTCTCCTCGGTACAGACGGCACTCGGTGGACTTTCACAACCGAATATCTACGATGCGGTCTCTGCGACGAGTACGAATCTCGCCGCGATCGTGGCGACCGGTATCGCCGGCGGGAACGCGGTTCCCGGCGTTTACACGATCGACTCGGTTCAAACGGCAACGCCGACCTCTATTCTGAGCAATACGGCTGCCGGGCATAACATCACCGACCCTCTACCGGCGACCGCAGGTATCTATGCCGGCCTGGCCTCGAATACCGTTCCACTCGCAAATTCGTATGCAGCGATTACACCGAGCAACGGCAGCGGATCGACCGGATCGGTAACGATCGACGGCGTCTCGGTTAGCTACGATGTCAACACGCAATCCCTCAATACGATTCTCGCGAACATTCAAACGGCAGTACAGGCGTACGACCCCTCGTTTACCGCAACGCTGAATGCTTCGGGCGCCGTCGTTCTCAGCGGCAGTAAGCCCATCACGCTGGGGAGCGCGAACGATCAGGGCAACTTGCTCGACGTTCTGCGGCTTTCGGGGGCGCAGATCAATAACACCGGTCCGACGACCGGCGTTACCGGAACCGCGGGCGTCGGAGGAATCAATCAGGCGGTATCCTTCGATTCGACCGGCACGAATGCGGGCTTCGTCACTCCGGTGACCAGCGGAAACTTTACGATTAACGGCGTCTCGATCAGCGTCTCCGCCTCGGGGGATAACCTCGCCTCGGTGCTCGCGAAAATCAACGCGAGTAACGCAGGTGTCGTCGCGACCTACAACGCGCAGACCGGTGCGATTTCGCTGACCAATAAGAGCAGCGGTGCGCAATCGATCGTCGTCGGTTCTTCGGGGGATACGAGCAATTTCCTCAGCGCGGTCGGCCTAACCTCGGCGGCTGGGGCGACCACGACGGTCGGTCAACAATCGCAAGTCGTCGTCGCCAACCCCTCGGGCGGCTCGACGACCTATTACAGCAACAGCAATACCGTAACGACGGCGATACCCGGGGTCTCGTTGCAACTGACGGGAAATACGACGTCGCAGTTTACGGTAACGGTAGCGCAAGATAACTCGCAGTTAGTGAACGCGCTCAACACGTTCGTCTCGGCGTATAATTCCGCGGTCAGCGAGATCAACAGCGCGACGCAGGCGCCGATCGTGTTGCAGGCCGCGCAAGGAACAGCATTGCCGGGGCAGGTCGCGCCGGCGGTCGGTGGCGGTATTCTCTTCGGCGTCGATAGCGTCACGAACCTCAAGGATCAGCTGACGAACATCGTGAGCGGTTTCTTAGGGAGTGGTGCGTTCGGCGGTTATAATTCGCTCTCGCAGATCGGGTTGCAGATCAGTAGTTCGTTCTCGCAACTTTCGTATAACAGCCAGGCGAACCAGCCGGGATCGACCGGACAGCAGGCCATTAACACGACGACCTTCCAGGGGAGCGACGGAACGCTACAACCGCTGGACGCAACGAAGCTCGATGCGGCACTCGCTGCAAACCCGAACGCGGTCCAAAATCTCCTCAACGGCGCACAGGGACTGACGACCCAGCTCGGTTCGTACCTGACATACGCCACCGGGCTGCCGACGCTGTTGAATAACGGCATCGTCGGAACCGTGCCCTCGGTTTCGTTGTTGCAAACCTTCCAGAACCAAAACACGAACCAGATCACCCAGTTGCAATCGCAGGTTGCGCAGATTCAAGATAACGCGAATCAGCAGGCGAACACCCTTCGGCAAGAGTTCGTGCAGACCGAGGCGACGCTCGCGCAGTATCAATCGCTGCAATCGCAACTATCGAGCTTCTTCAACGGTTCGAGCTCGGGAAGCTAAGGGATACGACGAGCACGTGACGCGTTCGGCAAACGACAAGTACGTCGAGACGGCGATCTTGACGGCTTCGAAAGAAGACCTCATCGTCCGCGTATTCGATATCTTGGTCGTCGCCGCGCAGCAAGCGATCGAGAAAATGCATGCCGACGTCGGCGATATCGAAGGGATTCACCGCGCGCTCCTACGCGCGCAACGCGCCCTCGCCGTGTTAATGGGAGCGCTCGACATGGAGATCGGCGGAGAACTCTCGACGAATCTCTTTCGGGTCTACGAGTTCTGGCATCACGAACTCGTGATGGCGAACATGCAGAAGGACGTTTTGCGCGTCGAACGCTTGCTCCCCGATTTCATCGATTATCGCAAAACGTGGGCTGAGGCCGTATCGCAATGGAAGGCGATGCAACGCACCGAGAACGACTATAGCGAGCCCTCTGCGAGCAGCGGCTTTGCTGCCGTCGGATAGCCCGGCGCGCTCGGCGGCACTCGCGGAGATCGGCGCGCTCGAAAGTTCGTGCTCCGAGCTCGAAGCGGCATTGCAGGAGCACGACTGGGAGCGCCTTGACGCCGCGATCGGTGCTGCGCGGCGTATCACGCATTCGTTAGAGAAGGAGCTCGAGCGCGACGATCTCGATCGTGACGAAGCCTTCGATTTATTCGTGCGCGAACGGCTCGAACGGATTCATGCCATTCGAGATCGGCAGATCGTGCGCTTGAGCGCCTATCACGAAGAGCTTGGCGAGCGTTTGAAAACGTTCGTGAAATTCAAGGCCTACGCGCGGTCGATCGGTGCGAATTCCATTCCGCCGCGTCGCGCCGGGCTCGACTCTCAACAGTAAAGAGCGCTTAACCGGCGTCGTTGGTGCGCTTGATGCGCTCGATGATGCGTCGCGCAGCCGTATCGAGTGCCGGATCGCTACTCTGAACCACGGCGATACTCGGTTCGAGGCGCGCGCGGACGAAGAGGCGTTGCAGAGCGCCTTGCCAGAGCGAATGATACTCGGCGAGGGCCTCGCGGTCGATCGCTCTCTCGCGTTCGTTCGGCGAGCTCCCGAGGATCGATTCGGCCATCAACGCGAGTTCGAGACGGCGAGCGCGATGAAAATCCCACGGGCGATCTCCGCCGATCGCACTCGCGATCCGTTCGCGCACGGCGTCGGTGACCTCGAGAGCGAGGACGATCTCCTCTTTTGCCGGCGCGGGGGGAGGCAGATCGACGGCGATGGTGGGGACGAACGCCTCCCCTGCGTAAGAGGCGAGTTTCTCCGCGCGCCCGAGTTTGGCGTGAAGCGTGATGCGGTGGAGTAGCGCTGCTTGGCGATCGAGATGGGCGAGCAGCAAGGAGGCTTCGCCGTCGACGCAGGCGAGTGCGGAGGCGAAGAGGGCGTGCGCGACGAGCGTCGCGCCGCGACCCGCGGCAAAGGAGCGCTCGAAAAACGCGACCGAGGCGCGGTCGAGGCGGCGATGGAGCGCAGGGGCGCTGCGCGCGAGCGAGGCGGGCTCGGGAACCGGAACGGGTTCGGGAGCGGGCTTGGGGAGCGGAGTGGGCTCGGGAGCGGGCTCTGGAGGCGCGGATTCGGCGGGTTGAATGAACGGAGGCGCCGCCGTTGAGAGCGCTGCTGCGGTCGCTTCGTACTCGAGTTGCTCCTCCTCGTCGAGTTCGTAGATCGGCAGCTCGACGGCAGGCTCCGGCGACGTTGCTGCCGGGATATCGGCGAGCTCGCTGCGTACCGCGGTAGAGAACGCCGTCGCGCTGGTTCCGCGAGCGAGGCGGAGCGGGCGAGCGCCGATGACGGCAGCATTGAGCGAGCGCGCATGCGGCAATAAGAGCAGCGGGGTTACGCCGGCACCGACCTCAATGCGGTACGAGATCGTGCAACGCTCGCCGGGAGCGAGTGCGCCGATGGCGAGCCCTTCGCCGAAGAGTTCCTCGCTGCGTTCGTCGTCGAGCGGGCGCGCATCGCGTTGCAGCGTGCCGCTACGATAGCGCGCGGCCGCCGGCAGCGGAAGCGAGAGGATCACGCCTTCAGCGGGTACGCCGCCGTCGTTCGAGAGCGCCAAGGTCACGCTGACGAGTGCGCCGGGAATGAGGCCGCGTTCCGGGCCCGCCGCGAGCGCGAGGTGGAGGACCGCTCCGGTCGATGCTGCGGCGGGCGCCTCGGCGACATGCGGGGCATCTTCGAGCTCGTCGAGATCGGCGGAACGCGGTTCCCAGCGCGTTTCGCGAACCGGGGCTCCTGCGGCCTGACGCTGGAGTTCGAGCAGCCGCATATCGGCGCTCACTTCGAAGTCGGGGCGCTTCGCCATCGTCGGCTACTTCGTGGCGAATCGCCGAAAGAGCCGCGCGAAGAACGATTCATGCGGACGCGACCCGTGCGCTCCCGAGGCGGCCGGCGGCGGCGTCGCCGGAAGTTCGATCCCGCGGGCGAAAAGCGCGCTGCGCACGTGATCTTCGAGAACGAGTGGAGCGCTGCGATCCGCGGCCTCCTCCATCGCGATGTGCGCGAGCATCGTGAGGCGCCGCGGGAGACCGGCTGCAGCCCGGATGAGTACCTCGCGTGCCTCCGGTGAGAAGATCGCTCGCCCGGGCGGTAGCCCTGCGCGCGTGAGTCGATAATCGAGCAGGGCCGAGGCCATTCCATCGTCGAGACGATCGAGCCGGAGCCAGCCATCGACGCGGTCGGCGAGATTCCCGCGCGCTTCGATTCGCAATGCGAGCTCGCTCTGCCCGAAGAGCAGAATATTGAGGAGTTTTTTTGCCGGGACTTGGTAATTTAGCAGCATGCGCAGCGCTTCGAGATTCGCATCGCTAAGGTTCTGCGCTTCGTCGATAATCAGGACGAGCGTGCGCTTCTCGAGGATCGCCGACTCGAAGAGGAAGTTCTTTAAGGCGTTCTTGAGCGCCGCGCTCGAACGCGGCGGCAACGCGAGCCCAAAGACCTTGCCGACGGCGACTAAGAACTCGGTGTCGCTCGCGAAGGTGGGGTCGAGAATTTTGCCGAGGACGATCGCGTCGTCGGAGAGCAGCTCTTGTTCCAGGGCGGCGCAGAGGCTGGTCTTTCCGGTTCCGGGCTCGCCGAGGACGACCGTCATGCCGCGCGAGGCGTCGACCGAGGCCGAGAGTCGCGTCCGAGCCTTCGCCAACGCGCCGAGCTCGCAGTAAAAAAACGGATCCGCGGTGTCCAGAAACGGATCCCGCTCGAGCCCGAAGTGCCGATGATAGCGCGCCATGCAACGGAGGGTATTGGCTCTAGAGCCCTAAAGTCATTTTGCAAGCGCCCCGTATCGCGTAGCACACTCCGCTCCGCGCAGAGGGCAGCATAGTAAACCTGTTTGCCGCCTCCGCTCTTATGTTGGGGATCCATGAACGATCGTCGCCCCTGGTCCGTTGAAGACTCCCCGGCACGGGTCGTCCGAGGTGCATTCGATTCCGAACACTACCTCAAAGAACGCGAAGACCTTCGGCGAGCCTCGGTCGATCCGGTAGCGCACTATATCAACGTCGGCTGGAAAGAAGGCCTGAACCCACACCCCGACTTTGACGTCCGTTTTTACCTCGATGCAAATCCCGACGTAGCGGCGTCGGGGAGCGAACCGTTCTATCATTTCTTGCGCTTCGGTCGGGAAGAAGGGCGTCGCCCCAACGAGCGGGGCGAGAAGTTCGGAAATCGCGTTAAGAGGGTGCCGCCTACCGTTTCGGTGCTCTTGCCGGCTTATCGACCGAATTACTTGGACCTAGCTATATCTTCAATTTTGGCACAGACGTTCACCGATTTCGAATTGATTATTGGAGACGATTCGATCGGCGACACGTTGGCCTCGATTATTTCAAAGTGGCAAGATCCGCGAATTACGTATCGGAATAACCCAAATCGTCAGGTCCCGGCAAGCAACGGTCGATTCCTTTTAACTGAGGCGAATGGTAAGTATGTTCGATTCGCGCACGATGACGATTTTATGCTTCCCACCTCGTTGGAACGACTCGTTGAAGCCGCGGATCGAGAGAAGGCAGCGGTTGTATATCAAGCCCGGTACGACGTGGACGAAATGGGGATCGTTACGGAAGCTCGAATCGCCGTTCCGCTTGGAGGGGAGACGCGAATGGACGCGCGACGATTTTTCACCAATGTGGTGGGTGCGTCGCGAAATTTTATCGGAGAGCCCAATAACATTTTAATTTCGCGCGACGCCATGAATACCGTGAAGGACCCGTTCGCCATTGAAGGTCGCCCGATGCAATTCCTCGGCGATGTTGCGCTATACGCCAATATGGTCGATCGAGGATTTGAAATTGTCGGTCTCTCGTATTTTGGCGGTGCCTTTCGCCATCATCAAGCTCAGTTTTCAAACAGTGACGGGCCATCGTATTCCGCCGGGCTGTTCGAATGGGAATATCTTCTACGCTGGGGAGCGGATCGGGGCCATTTGGGTGACGATACCTATCTCCCGGCGATCGCGCGAATCGTGCATGAGATGTATCGAGCGTGGGTGCACCGATTCCCCGAGTTGCAACGTTTCATCGATCTTGCCGGGCGCGGTGAGGGCGGCAAATATCTTACAGCGGCGTATTTAGAGGCCCTGGAGGAAGCTCGGGCTGCGGTAAATGCCAGAACGAAGAGCGATTTTTAGGAAGAGCAATCACGCATCGGGTAATTTTGTAAAAAGGAAAAAAGGCTCGCGCCCGTTGCATCCGTACTCGAGAGGGTCGACGCCCGGTAGAACGTGCTCGTGCGGATAAAGCTCGCCGGCAAACCCCGCGCTTCTGAAATAGTCGACGATATCTCTTCCGAAGAGGCGAACGTGATCGTTCTGGCCGTAAAAAAACTCTGCGCGCTCCGGCGAGGTCGGTCCGTCGAGTTCGAAGGTTCTTTTGAGCGTGGGCGCATACGGTGTTTGAGCGATGAGGTATCCGTTCGGTTTTAGCGTTCGAAAAAATTCCGAGAGAGCGGTATCGGGATTTGCAACGTGTTCGAGAACGTGGTTGCTGATAATAAGATCGAAGGAGTTATTCGGAAAGGGAAGGCTTTCGCAATCGATGCGTTGATGCGATGGTTTTTTAGGAAAGAGATCCCCGCAGATATATTGCATCGGCTGGGTAGCGACGAGCTTTGCTTCTACGGCAACTTCCGGCGCGATGTGGAGGATAGAGCCCTGATCGATCTGGGTCAACAAACCGGTCCGACTCATATAAAGCCAGAGGTGACGGTCTCGATCGTTGCAGTTGCAACTCGGACACAGGTAATGTTCGAGATCGGATCCGACGCCGTTGATAAGGGTAATGAATGGGCTGGCGGGAGCAATGTTTGGATGAGGTAAGAAAGCCTCGACCTGTCGCTCGCAAATGACGCAAAAAGGCATAGAACGTCATTCGCCGGTCGGCGTCCCGCGCCCCCGGGCAGAGCGTTACCTCGGGCTGCGAAAAGGTTTCACCTTTTATTGCTGAGCCGAACGTTCGGATTTACTACATACGACGACGAAGCCGCTTACGAAAAGACCGTACCAGTCATCGCGGAACGTAGCGATCGAAAGGTCGCGAAAGAGCGCGCCGTAGGTGGCCGACACGTCATCTCGCGACGAGAACGCGCGAAAGATCGACCCATTACGGAGCTCGAATGGATCTGAAGTTATTCGATAATGCCCATCATCGAGCGCGACCGCGTTCTTGAGAATAAAGTTGTCCGTATCGGGGAGCGTTGAGATCAAAAAGCCACCCGGCTTGAGGACTCTATACGCTTCGCGAAGATTGGTGTCGAACGTAGCGTTTGGTTCGACATAGTAAATCGAATGCGAGGCGACGATATAATCGAAGAAGGCGTCCTCGAACGGAATTCTTGCATTCGAGCCGGTTCGCAGATCGCACGGCAAGCCTTCGTCAGCCGCGCGCGCCGAAACCATGGAGCAGACCTCCCGTTCCGGTTCGACTCCGTAGACATCGGCACCAAGGCCACAGAGGAGTGGTAAGTTGCGCCCATCCCCGAACCCAAGGTCGAGTAGACGCTTCCCCTCATAATCGTGGCTAAGGGTTAAGTTTTGGTAGCGTCCGAGCATGGTTCTGATGAGAAATTCCGACGGGAAGAGCAACCCGCCGAGACGATTGCGATGGAAGGCCGTGTACTTGGGAGTACTCATTTGCGCTCGGCGACTTCTGCACTCCGGCAGGTAAACCTTTGCCGGGTTCACGAAGGCCGCTCGTATGTCGGTTACGCTGCAGACGAAGCGATTAGAACTTGTTCCGAGCAGCACGCTTCATGCAGGGTCGCTCTTCCCGCTCATGAGCGATGAGCGGCTAACGCGCTTCCTTACGTGGGCTCCTCATCGCGATCCGAACGAGACCGAGAGGGTATTGGCTTCGTTAATGACGTCCTTGGAGCGCGGTGACGCGTATCATTGGACGATCTTTGAGGAGAGAAGTGCCCGGGGGATCATCTCCTTGATCGACGTTCGTCGGCGCCATCGTTTGTGGACCCTCGACCGGGCCGAGATTGCCTATTGGGTGGGAGTCGACAACCATGGACGAGGAATCGCCTCCGAGGCCACGGCCGCCGTCATCGAACATGCTTTCGCGCAATTGGCTCTGCATCGACTGGTTATTTCTCATACGAGCGATAATCCAGCAAGTGGTAGTATCCCGATAAAGCTCGGCTTTCGTTTGATCGGAACAGAGCGAGAGTTTTTTAAGAAAAACGATGTGTGGCACGATATGAATCACTACGAACTTTTGGTGGAAGATTGGATAGCCATCTCAATGAGGAATTCTGATGAACGTATCGGACGTTGATATCTTTCGCTGCCCTGCGACCGGGGAGCCTCTAACGCTCGAAGCCCACACGCGAAACGGGGACGAAGTTACCGCTGGCATTCTGCGATCGCCGAGTGGATCGGAATATCCGATCGCGTTCGGCATCCCGGACTTTGTTTATCCCCCGGTGCTCGACGAAGCCGACGCCTTCGCTCAACGAACTTACGATAGGGTCGCTGACGTATACGACGAGTACCTGCCGCTCACGTTTAGGACGTTTTCTTGCGATGAAGGCGAAATTCGGCGCCACATGGTGGACCGGTTACGGATCGAACCGGGCCAGCGCATTTTAGAGGTAGGAGCGGGAACGGGGCGCACGAGTCGGTTTATCGCCGAGCGCCTGCAAGGAAGCGGACATATATTCGTACATGACATCTCACGCGGTATTCTCGAAAAAGCCGTCGAAAATCTGGCATCGGAGCGCGTCGAGCGGACGTTCGTAATGAGTAATGCCGTATATCTGCCATTTCCTCAAGATGCCTTCGATTCGGTGTTCCATTTCGGCGGACTCAATATGTTTTCCGATATCGCGCAGTCTCTGAAAGAGATGGTGCGCGTCGTGAAACCTGGCGGTCGAATCGTTGTCGGGGACGAGAGCGTTCCGCCATGGCTACGCAAGACCGAATTCGGGAAAATTCTTATGAATTCGAGCTCGCATTATGCTTGCCCGCTCCCTATTGACGATATGCCTGTCGAAGCTCGCGACGTCGTCATCGAGTACATTATGGGAGGGGTATTCTACCTAATAAGCTTTACCGTGGGCGAGGGCGAGCCGGTCGCCGATTTTGATTTTGAGATTCCGGGGGAGCGTGGGGGCACTCATCGTACGCGTATGTACGGGCAACTCGAGGGCGTCACACGTGAAGCTAAACAACTCGCATATCGCGCGCGCGAGAGGCGAGGGGTGAGCCTTTCACGATGGCTCGATGAAGTCGTGCGCGACGCCGCGCGGCGAGATTTGGGCGAGTGAACTACCGGTATAACGTAGGCCTATCCATGAGCGTGCTCGCCGCAAAGATGGGCGAGCGACCGGCGTTGAAATTGTCCGGCGGCGAAGCGGTTTCGTATAAGGAACTCGATAGTCAATCGAACCGCCTTGCGAAAGTGTTGCGGAATAGCGGATTAAGATATCGGGACGTACTAGGGATCGTTCACGATAAAAGTTCGATCTGTTATGCAGCCATGATCGCAGCGCTGAAGCTTGGGGCGCCGTATGTTAATATCGACGACCAGAATCCCGCTCCGAGGCTTACACATATTTTTGAAAGCGCACGCCCAAAGATCGTTATTGGAAGGGACCTCAACGAATCCGTTAGATTCTGCGCATCTTCATGCGGAGCGCTGCCGATCGACGTGTCCGACGTCGCCTTTCAAAAGGAGCTGGGGCAATCGGACGACTCGGAAGTCTCCGAGATGGAACTCGTGACGGGCGAAGACCCGGCATATATTATGTACACCTCAGGGTCGACGGGCGTTCCTAAAGGGGCTCTGATCAGCCATGCGAACGTTCTGAACTTCGGCGCATGGGTTGGAAGCCGCTTTGGCATACGTTCCGATGACGTCTTCACGAACCTCAATCCAATGTATTTTGATAACTCGGTGTTCGATTTCTACGGAGCGCTCCTTAATGGTGCGGCTCTCGCACCCGTTACCCGCAAAACGCTTGCAAACGGATCGGAACTCATGCACCAAATCGAGGACGCGTCATGCAGCGTTTGGTTTTCGGTTCCATCTCTTCTGATTTATTTAATGACCATGAAGCTGTTGCAGCCGAATCGTCTTGCGACAATCCGCTCGTTCGTTTTCGGTGGGGAAGGATATCCAAAGGCGGAGTTACGAAAGTTGTACGCCGCTTTTGGATCTCGCAGCCGCCTTATCAACGTATATGGCCCGACGGAATGTACGTGCATTTGTTCCGCTTGGGATGTTCGCCGCGAAGATCTTGTCGATGAGGGCTTAGTCACATTGGGCCCAATAGCGGAAAACTTTTCGGCGATCGTACTCGATGATGGCCGGGAAGTGCCCTCGGGCTCCGTCGGCGAACTTTGCCTTTTGGGGCCGCAAGTGGGCTTAGGTTACGCAAACGATTCGGAGCGAACCTCCATTGCATTCCCGCTGAATCCGCTAAACGTGCGTTGGCCCGAGCGCATGTACCGAACGGGGGACCTGGTTCGGCTTGGAGATGACGGCAGGAGGCTCGATTTTATTGGCCGCAAAGACAATCAGATCAAGCACATGGGCTATCGTATCGAACTTGAAGAGATCGAAGCCGCGCTGAATCGTATTGGGGGAGTGCTACAGTCGGCGGTGGTTCATAAAAGCTCGAAACAAGGGCAAAAAATGATCGTCGCGTACGTTTCAGTTGACGCTCCGCTAGACGAAGCCTATCTACGAGAGCAAATGGAGCAGCTTCTCCCGGCCTATATGATTCCGCAAAGATTTGATATTCGCGCGTCTCTTCCAAAAAATGCAAATGGGAAAATCGATAAGATCGCACTACTCGACGCGATGTAGGTATCGATCGATTATCGGCGAAGGCGAGCGTAGCCGAATCCGTCCCGTCCAAAATAGTTACCGCTGTAAAACATCAAGAGCGAATCGTCCACGAGAACAACACAAGGATAACATACCATTTGCGAATCCCATTCGGATCCGCTCGCGGGCAATAATTCTCCTTTTGAATCGTCTCTATGCCAGGTGAGAAGATCGTCCGACCACGCATATCCGATGCGATATCCATGGTCGGCGTTTCGAAAATCGATTCCACGCCGATAGCAAAACCACATATGGTGACGGCCCTCTATTGTAATCATGCACGGGTTGGTTTGCACCTCGTCTTCAACAATCGTTTCTATACAGGGACGTCCATCGCGACTCCAATGAATCCCATCGGTGGATGTGGCGTGAACGACGACATAGATTGATTCGAAGGCCCCTGCGTGCGCGACCCAGCGAGTGCCGGTGCTATACCACATGTGGAAAACGTCGCCGAGTTTCATCACGAAGGGGCTATTTTGAATGAAAGGTTCATGTAACTCGCGAGTGATGATCGGTCCCTTACCGAAGCGCTCGAATGTGATCCCGCCGTCGCGGCTTACCGCCAGCCCGATCGAATGGTTATAAGGGACGCCTAGGCATCGCTCCCATCCGACGTAGTAGAGCCAGACCTCGTCTTGATGACGTAGCACGGTCGCGGCCATGACGCCGAACCGGTCGAACGTCCCCGGCTCGCCGAAGTCCAGAATCGGTCGATCGTGAACTGCGAGAATCGTTCGTGGGTCTCCACGATCGAGATCGACGAAGGTTGGCCGGGCACGCACGCTCCCGTCGCTCTCCTTTTTCGGTCGGCAATTAAAATAGACACGTAGCCGATCCTCCATAACGAGGACCGCCGGATTTTGGGCGTGGCTCTGCATCCAATCGTAGCGACCGTCCGGGTTGAAGATGCGACCCGCACGTATCCAATCAAATGCTCGAGGTTGATGTTGGCTCATCGTTATCTAAGCTTCGATATCTTCATGTACATGTCGCTGTTCAACCGGAAGAGGTCGGTGTTCTTTTCGATGAAGACGCTCTTGGCGTCGGCACATTTCGTTACGATCGCGCCCGATCCTAAGAAGCTTTGCTCGCCAATTTCGACCTCATGACCCACGGTCACTCCGAGCCCGACGAAAGAGCGCTCTCCTAAAAATGCGGATCCTCCAAAGGTTGAATTTGCGGCAATCCAGACATGGTCGGCGATCGTCGTGTGATGGCCGATAAGGACGTTGCTCCAAAGTACGACGTTATTCCCTAGCCTGACCCCGGGTTCGACGGTAGCCCCATCTAAAATTATGCAGTTATCCCCTGCGACGAGCCAATTCCCCACGCAGGCTCGATTGCTAATATACGAAGCCATCGTATAACCCTTTTCTTTTGCCTCTGCGTAGCGACGCGCTCTCAAGGCGTTGAGGCCGTGATAGCCGATAGCAACGAGCATTTGGAATGCATCGGGCGGAAAACTATCGACCACTTGGTGGAATGGAACGACGGGACGGTCGTGAAAGGTGCCGGCGGCTGGGAGATGTTCCACGTCCGTGGTGAATGCGACAATATCGTGTTGTTTCGCTGCGACGACGTGATGGTACAGCACGTCGGCGACTTTCCCCGTCCCGAAAACTATAATCTTCGCCATTCGTTTTGCCGTCCTCCCGAGCTATAGAGCGAGCCCGCCGTTGATGGCGATGGTAGTTCCGGTGAGATAATCGTTTTCGATTGCGAAACGCACGGCAGAGAATATTTCCTCTGTAGTGCCGAGCCGCATGAGGGGCGTTCGGCGCTTTAAGTTGGCTATCGCCTCTTTTGTGAGCGCCGCCTCGGTCGACGAAGTTGCAATAAACCCAGGCGCTATGGCCACGGAGCGGATCCCGAAAGGCCCTAGCTCGCGCGCCCATACTTTCGTGAGCGCCTCGACGCCGGCTTTTGCTGCGGCATAAGCCGACTGACCTGGGTTGCCTTGAGCGGAAATAGATGAAAAATTTATGACCAATCCGCGAATACGCTTCGTTACCATTCGTTCGACAACGTGACTGGAGAGATTGAACGTCGCGGTGAGATTGCTTCTGAGAACGGCGTCCCAGGCTTCGCGACTGTGGTGCCGCTGAGTCGGATTGGTGATATTCACGAGCGGCTCGCTGTGAATGAGCCCCGCGCAATTGACTAAGATTGCGGGCTCACCTAAGTCACGAACGAGATCCTCGAGAACCGAGGCGACGGAATGCTCGTCGGCGAGATCGACGTGGTAGACGGGGTGCCGGGGCGTAGGAGAAGCCGAGGGGTTATCGAGGATATCGAGGACCGCGACGCGCGCGCCGATGTCGGCGAGGGAATCTGCGAGCGACGACCCAATGCTCCCGAGCCCTCCCGACACGATGACGAGTTTGCCGTTCGGATCCACGTCCTAGGCCTCGATTCCCTTCGAGTGTAGAAGCTCTCGAATTTTGCCGACGCTGCGCATGCCCACGATCTCTTCTGCGCTTAGTTCGATGCCGTACTCGGATTCGATCGTAATGATGAGTTGCATGTGGCTCAACGAATCCCAGGTACCGATATCGTCCATACCGGCAGCGTCGACGACTTCTTTCGGCGAAATGCGCAATATCTCAGAGATCAAATTGACAAATCGCTGCGAATCGCTTGCTTCCATGAATGACTCTTCGCTACGCTCTTCGGCTCGCCTTTTTGCCTAGGAGCCCGTCGGAGTATCGGCCATGCGTTCAATGCGAGCCATTTTGGCCGAGTTCGAGGAGCGAGGAGCGTGGAATAATCACGCTATTCGAGCGACGAGCGACGAGCGACGACGAAATCGACGAAGATGGCCGCAGCCGTAGGCCGATTGGTCGAACGTGTGGGCAATACTCCGATCGGTTCCTAGGGTAGGAGAATAGTCTGCTCTCGAATATCGGCGGCGACCGCCTCGGGCCCGTCGTTTAAGATCCGTTCGAGGATGCTACCGGCGTCGCCGCTGTATTCGGACAAGAATCGTAAGTCGATTTGCGAATTGCTAAATCGGGCGGGGTCATAGAGGCTCCGTCCGCCCGAAGGATTCACATATCGTGTACCGCCTACGGCCTCAACGATAGCGATAACCCGTTCCTGGCCTCGAAGATCGGGATCTATATTCAGCGTGCTCGATACGATGGGTTCGAAGCGTATCTGCAATCGATCGGAAAAATACCGCAGAAGATCGACTAAATATGGCGAGACGCCGTCGCCGTCCGTTGCGAAAAGAAGTTCTAAGGCAGGATGGTTTTCCGCCCGCGCTCGTTCGAGTACGGGAAAGCGACGAATCGCCTCCTTCAGGCGCTCCCTTGCATCGGGTGCAAAACGTAGGGACGCGATAAGCGCGGAGCGCTCGGCCTTTTCGATCGGTAGCGTCAACCAATCGAATTCGCCATTTGCAAGTCGAAAACGATTGCGGTGTACCCAACCCCGTCTCGGAAACTGAACGCAGTCGAAGATGACGACGCAGTCGGCGGCCTCGAAGAGGCGAAAATATCCCGCATACGGCAAGAAGTATGGTTGTATTACGGCTACCGTCTTCATCCGACGAGGGCATCGATGCCGTTCGCAACTCGTTCGAAATCAGCGTCGGTGAGATCGTGGAAAAACGGAAGCCCAAAGACTCGTTTGGCGAGCCGTTCGGTGGTGGGAAGCGGATCGCGCGGGAAACCCCGGTAAGCCTGTTGTACGTGAACGCCGTTTTGCCACCAGCGACGTGTCTCGATACCAAGATTTGATAACGCTTGGATATTTTGGTTGAAATCCCGTAGCTTCGGAGCGATATTGCAATAACAGGAAACCCAACCGCTCCCGAACGACGGCAGCAAATCGATACCAGCCTTCGTGCGAAGCAACTTCGCATATCGGTCGGTGAGCGCGGCAAGCCGTGCTCGGCGCTCGGGCCACGTTTTCAAAAATGCCAATCCTACCGCAGCGTTATATTCGCTCAGTTTGCCGTTATATCCAAGGATTTGTCCGGCTGGAGAATCCCACACGCCGAAGTTGCAGACTTGATTTAAACGACGGATGAGGGCCTCGTCGGTGGAGAGAACGAGCCCACCTTCTCCGGTTCCGAGAACTTTCGTTGCGTGCAGGCTGATCATGATCGGCGAACGGCCGGGCGCCGCGATCGGTACGGTCGCTACGGTGTCGAATGAGGCGGCGCAGTCGATAATAACCGGAATACCGGTCTCGTCGGTGAACCGATCGCAGGCGGCGGTGTCGACCGGCGATCCAAATGCGGATACGATCATAACGGCGCCAACCTCGGCAAGGTCCGGGCGCCGCTTCAGTCGATCGAGGTCGAGCATCCACGTTTCCGGATCCACATCGACGAAATGCGGAACGAGGTTCGCCGCCCATGCGGCCGCCGCAGAGCCTACGAATGTCCAGGAGGGCATGAGGCACTTCGATTCGGCACGGGCGCCCGCTGCGACGAGCGCTGCGCTTAACGCAACCGTCCCGTTGTTCACCAGCGCGACACGGTCGGGAGTAACGTCAAAATGCGCTGCGAACGCCGATTCCAGTTCGCGCAATAGCGGGCCATGATTGGAATAGTATCGTGCGGCATCGATCCGCTCGATATACGGACGAAGCTCTTCGGCCGTCGGTAGCTGCGGTCGCATGACGGGCACGTTCGCGAGATCTGGATTCCTCACGAGCTTTCGCCCGATTCCATGCGCTCGCGCGCGATTAATTGCGTCGCGTTGAAGAGCGATTCGAACTGTCCGGCATCGGTCCACCAACCGTCGAGGACGTCGTAATGCAGGTCGCCTTCTCGGATATAGTGGTTGTTGACGTCGGTGATCTCGAGCTCGCCGCGATGCGACGGTTGTATGCGGCGGATGAAGTCGAAGACGCGGCGGTCGTACATGTAGATGCCGGTCACTGCATACCCGCTCTTGGGCTGCGCGGGCTTCTCTTCGATCCGCACGATTCGTTCGCCGTCGAGCTCGGGGACGCCGAAACGCTCGGGGTCGGGGACGGCTTTCAGTAAGATGCGCGCTCCGGAATCTTGCTGCTCGAAGCGCCGGACGTACGGCGAGATATCGTCTTGGACGATATTGTCGCCGAGAATCACGACGACGCGATTCCCTTCGGCGAAATGCTCGCAGAGTTTGAGCGCATCGGCGATGCCGCCTTCGCCCTCTTGATAGGTGTAGTAGATATCCTTGAGCCCGAACTCCGAGCCGTTTCCGAGCAGGCGCAGAAAATCGCCGGCGGAGTTGCCGCCGGTCACGATCATAATATCCTGTATTCCCGCGCGTACGAGGGTTTCGATCGGATAGTAGATCATCGGCTTGTCGTAGATCGGCAGAAGGTGTTTGTTCGTAACCTTCGTTAGGGGGCGCAGGCGGCTACCGAGCCCACCTGCGAGGATGATGCCTTTCATGCGAATGAACGCTCCTTATCGGTGCGCGTACTGGCGCTGGTAATACGCGAGAAATTCGCCCGACTTGAGCGGGCGCCACCACGATTCGTGCTCGCGGTACCACGCGATCGTCGCCTCGAGCCCCCGCTCGAACTCGATCTCCGGGCGCCAACCGAGCGCGTGTGCCTTCGCGCTGGAGATCGCGTAACGGCGATCGTGCCCTTCGCGGTCGGCGACGTGGCGCACATGGCTCTCGAAGGAGCGGCCGCAGCCGGCGAGCAGGCGATGCGTGATATCGAGGTTGGTGCGCGGGTTGCCGCCGCCGATATTGTAGATCTCGCCAGGCGTTCCGCGCTCGAGGACGGCGAGGATGCCGCGCGCATGGTCTTCGACGTGCAACCAGTCGCGAATCTGCAAGCCGTCGCCGTAGACGGGCACGCTCTGGTCGTCGATGAGGTTGGTAACGAAGAGCGGAATCAGCTTTTCGGGGTACTGATAGGGGCCATAGGTATTGCTGCCGCGTGTGATCAGCACCGGCACCTCGTAGGTCGTGCGATAGGCGAGCACCTGAAGGTCGCCCCCGGCCTTACTCGCGCTGTACGGGCTACGCGGACGTAACGGAGAGCTCTCGAGCGATTCGCCGCTCTCGACATCCCCATAGACCTCATCGGTCGAGACCTGGAGGTAGCGGGCGATCCGCCGCTCCCGGAGCGCCTCGAGCAGGGTGTGCGTGCCGAGGATATCGGTGCGCAGGAAGGCTTCGGGGTCGAGAATCGAGCGGTCGACATGGGTCTCGGCGGCAAAGTTCACGATGGCGTCGACCCCCTCGCCGATCGCTGCCGCGACGGCGGGCGGGTCGGTGATGTCGCCCTTCACGAAGCGATACCGCGGGTTCTCGGCGATCGAGGCGAGGTTTGCCGGGTTCCCGGCGTAGGTCATGGCGTCGAGGTTGACGATCTCCACCTCGGGGCGCTCGGCAGCGAGCAGGCGGATGAAGGCCGAGCCGATGAACCCCAGGCCTCCGGTCACGAGATAACGCATCGGGGGCTCCTTCGCGCTTGCGCGACCGCCCTCCGCCCGTGCTATACTCCGAGGGTTGTCAACTCGCTCGGCATGGAGGCCGGGCTTCGATGGCCCCAAAGAACGATCGCACGGCTCGGAGAGCGCCGCGGTTGGGGGCCAGCTGAAAGGAATCCTTCAATGTCCGTTATTTCCATGCGCGAGCTTCTTGAAGCCGGCGTGCATTTCGGTCACCAGACCCGTCGTTGGAATCCGAAGATGAAACCGTACATCTTCCAGGAGCGCAACGGCATCTACATCATCGATCTCGCCATCACGCTGCAGCGCGTTCGCGACACCTACGAAGTGGTGAAGCAGATGTCGCGCGAGGGGCGCGTCATTCTCTTCGTCGGCACGAAGAAACAGGCGCAGGAGGTCGTGAAGGATGAAGCCGAGCGCGCGGGGACCTTCTACATCAACCAGCGCTGGCTCGGCGGAACGCTGACGAATTTCTCGACGATTCAGAAGCGCATTTCGCGCCTGCGCGAGCTCGAAGAGATGCGCCTGCAAGGCGACTTCGACCGCTTGCCCAAGAAAGAGGTCGCGAAGCTTCAGGACGAGCTCAACAAGCTCGAGCGCTTCCTCGGCGGCATTAAAGATATGCACCGTCTCCCCGACGCTATCTTTATCGTCGACCCGAAAAAGGAGCGCATCGCCGTGCTCGAAGCGCGGAAGTTAGGCATCCCGACGATCGCCGTGATCGACACCAACTGCGACCCCGATGAAATCGACTATCCGATTCCCGGAAACGACGACGCGATTCGCGCGGTGAAACTCATGGTCGGGAAGATGGCCGATGCGATCATCGAAGGACGCACCGAAGCGGAGAGCTCCTTCGACGGCGCGGTCTACGCTCAAGCCCCCATCAACGAAGCGGGCGCCTTCGAGGCAGCGGAGGCCGTCGCCGGCTAGTCGTCCTCGTCCGTGAGGAAAACCCGTCGCAAGGGAGGCCGTCGTCGGCCTCTCTTCGCGCGCATGAAAGCAAACGAACGCCAAGGAGAGAATCTGTGAGTACTATGACCTACCAACCGAAGGCCGATGAGATCAAAGCCCTACGCGACGAGACCAGCGCCCCGATGATGGACTGCCGAAAAGCACTGGTGGAAGCCGGCGGCGACCGCGAACGTGCGAAGTCGCTCCTCCTCGAACGCGGCGCGGCGCAGGCACAGAAGAAGTCCGAACGAGCTGCGAACGAAGGGTTGGTCGGCAGCTACATTCACGCCGGTGGAAAGATCGGCGTCTTGGTCGAGGTAAACTCCGAGACCGATTTCGTGGCGCGGAACCCGAAATTCGGCGAACTCGTACGCGATGTGGCGATGCACGTCGCCGCGATGTCTCCCGCCTATCTCGATCGCGCTTCGGTTCCCGAAGAGGTGATCGCCGAAGCCCGCAAGGAGCTCGAAGGCGCCGTGCCGCCCGGCAAACCGCCCGAGGTCGCCGCGAAGATCGTCGAGGGCAAACTCAACAAGTGGTACGAAGATCATTGCTTGCTCGATCAGTCGTTCGTGAAGGACGACTCGATCACGGTCGGCGATCTCGTGAATGCCGCCGTCGGAGCGCTCGGCGAGAATATTCGCGTCCGTCGTTTCGTGAAGTTCGCGTTAGGCGAGTAGGTATTCGTGCAGGCGAGCGCCGCGCGCTTCTCGCGCGTCCTCATCAAGCTCTCCGGCGAGGCGTTCGCATCGAGCGCTAACGGCGTCGACGTGAGAACGACCGAAACGATGGCGCGCGAGATCGCCGATGTCGCACGCGGCGGCATCAGCATCGCCGTCGTCGTCGGCGGCGGCAACATCTGGCGGGGCAAAGAGCATGAAGCCGCGGGCATGGAACGTGCGACCGCCGATTATATGGGGATGCTCGCGACGACCATTAACGCGCTGGCCCTACAGGATGCACTCGAACGGATCGGCGTTCCGTCACGCGTACAGACGGCGATCGCGATGCATCAAATCGCCGAGCCCTATATCCGTCGGCGAGCGATTCGACATCTCGAGAAGGGACGGGTCGTTATTTTTGCCGCCGGAACCGGAAACCCGTACTTTACGACCGATACGGCGGCGGCATTGCGAGCGGTCGAGGTCGGCGCGCAGGCGATTCTCAAAGCGACCAAAGTGGATGGTATCTATACCGCCGATCCGAAAAAGGATCCCGATGCTCGGCGCTTCGAGCGGATCGATTACATGGACGCGCTCAACCGTGGGTTGGAAGTGATGGATACGACTGCGATGGCGCTCTGTATGGATAACCGCTTGCCGATCCTCGTCTTCGATATGGGCGTTTCGGGAAATATTCGACGCGCGATCTACGGTGAGGCGATCGGAACCTACGTTGGGAAAAATGAGGCGACGGTGATCGCCGGAGGAGTTGCATGAGCGATTCATTTTTTAAAGACGTCGAAGGGAAGATGCAAAAATGCATCGATGCGACGCGTGCGGAGTTTGCGGCGATTCGCACCGGTCGAGCGACCCCCGCGCTGCTCGATCGACTACATGTCGATGCCTACGGACAGAGCGTTCCGTTAAAACAGGTCGCCGGTATCGCGACCCCCGACGCGCGCACGCTCGTTATTACCGCCTACGACAAAGGCGTCGTCGGCGAGATTCGCAAGGCGATTGAAAAGAGCGACCTCGGCATGAGCCCGAACGTCGATGGCACGACGATTCGTTTGAGCGTGCCGCCGTTGAACGAAGAACGGCGTCGAGATCTCGTCAAGGTCATCAAAAAGAAATCCGAGGACGGGAAGATCGCGCTTCGGAACGTGCGCCATAAAGCGCACGACGATATCAAAGGGCAACTGAAGAGCTCGACGATTACCGAAGACGAGAGCAAACGCATGCAGGAGCAACTGCAAAAACTTACCGATCGGTATAGCAAGGATATCGACGCGCTCGTGGCGAGCAAAGAAAAAGAAGTGATGGAGGTCTGACGCGTAGCTTCGTGGACCCGCAACTTGCGTTGATGCCCGAGGTCCAGGCCCGCCGATTGCTCGGCGATCGGTGCCTGCGGATGCATGTCGTCCGTCCCTTTGGGGCCTGGGTCGGCGTCGGAACGCTCCGCGTCATCAACGTGCGCGCCGCCGAGGGCGGCCTCGAACTCCTTGCCGGCTACGAACGCTACGATCGCGTCGAAGCAACGTGAAAACCTCCGCTCCGAAAGCCGCTCCCGAGGCGCCCGCCGCGATTCCGCGGCATATTGCGATCATCATGGACGGCAATCGTCGCTGGGCTCGTCGGCGCGGGTTGCCCGCCGTCGAAGGGCATCGGCGCGGCATTCTCGCCTTGCGGGAGATCACCCGAGCGGCGAGCGATTTTGGCGTCGAGGTGCTCACGGTCTATGGGTTCTCTACCGAGAACTGGCGGCGCGAACCGACCGAGATCTCCTTTCTCTTCGATCTCTGCGTTTTTTTCGCTCGCACCGAACTCACCGAACTCAACAAGAATAACGTTCGCGTGCGAATCATCGGTGATTGGGAGGCGTTGCCCGCGCGATCGCGCGAAGCGCTCCAATCGCTCGCCCGCGATACCGCAGCGAATACCGGTTTGCTCCTCAACCTCGCGGTCAACTACAGTTCGCGCGCGGAACTCCGCGATGCGATGCGCGCGCTCGCGCGCGAAGTCGCGGCTGGCACGCTGGCGCCCGAGGAGATCGGCGAGGAGACGCTCGCCGCGCACCTGGCGACCGCCGATTTGCCCGATCCCGATCTCGTCATTCGCCCGGGCGGAGAGCGGCGGCTCTCGAATTTTTTACTCTATCAGGCCGCGTATGCCGAACTCGTGATGAGCGATATTTTCTGGCCCGATTTTTCACGCTCGGATTTAACGGCGGCGATCGAAGAGTTCGGGAGGCGCGCTCGGCGCTGGGGCGCATGAGCGAGTCGGTCGCGTCGAATTCAGCGACCTCCGTGAGCTCGGGGCGCCCGCGCGTCACCAAACGTCGCGTCGCGGTCGGCCTCCTCATCGCAGCGATCGGACTTCCGTCGATCGTTTGGGCACCGGCATTCGACCTCTTGGTGCTCGCGATCGGGCTCGCGTGCCTCTACGAGCTCAACGCGCTCTGTGAAATCAAAGGTCAAGAACTCGAGTATCCCATCGCGGTCCTCGGGGTCTTCGCGTATATCGTTCTCGCGAGTCTGGATCGGCTGCAGAAATGGGAGGGCGTCTTGCTCGCCGGGGTGACGATCGCCGCATTTTCCATCGGCATGTACGGAGACCAGCGCGGATATTTCGCTCGCACCGCATATACGTTGCTCGCAGTCCTCTACATCGGCAAGCTGCTCACGTACATCGTCTTCGTGCGCAACGTCCCCGGCGTCGGCGCGTATTGGACCGTCTTTGCCTTGCTGTGCATCGCTCTCACCGACATTTTCGGGATGTTGATCGGTAACCGATTCGGGCGCCATCAGTTGACGCGTATCTCCCCAAAGAAGACCGTCGAAGGCTCGCTCGGAGCCTTGCTTTGCGTCTCGGCTCTCGCGGCGATTGCGAGTACCTATGCGCCGTTAGGGCTCACCCTCTGGCAGGCCGTGGCACTTGCCGCGGCTACCAACATCGGCGCGCAGGCCGGCGACCTCGTAGAATCGGCGCTCAAGCGCGATGTCGGCGTCAAAGATACGGGAACGGCGATCGTCGGGCACGGCGGCTTTCTCGACCGCTTCGATTCCTATCTTTTCGGCGGCACCGTCTTTTTCGCAGCGCTCCATATCCTCGGCTTGTTGAGCGTTCGCTGATATGGAGAGAAGAAAAGTTGCGATTCTCGGCTCGACCGGCTCGATCGGGACGCAAGCGCTCGACGTTATCGCTGTAAATCCGGATCGCTTCGAGGTGGTCGCACTTGCAGCGGGCACGAATATCTCGCTTCTGGAGCGACAAGCGCGCGCGTTCGCTCCGGATGTAGTCGTCGACGCGCGTGATGGCGCCGCGGGTCTCTTGCGTGCGGCGACCGCGAGCGGCGCCGATATCGTGCTCGCGGCGACGACGGGAGCGGTCGCGCTCGATGCCATCTTCGCCGCCGCGGAGCGCGGCATCGATCTCGCGGTCGCCAACAAAGAAGCGATCGTCGCCGCTGGCGAGCTCCTCGTCGAGGCGGTGGCGCGCGGCGGCGGGCGCTTGCTCCCGGTCGATTCCGAACATAGCGCGCTCTTCCAATGCCTCGTCGGTGAGGATCGCTCGCAGGTCGCCGCGTTGTTAATCACCGCGTCGGGGGGGCCGTTCCGTAGCGCCTCGGCCGAGACGATCGCGTCGGCGACGCTCGAAGAGGCGCTCAATCACCCAACGTGGCGGATGGGGACGAAGAATACGATCGATTCGGCGACCCTGATGAATAAGGGGCTTGAGGCGATCGAGGCAGCCCGGCTCTTTTCGATGCCGGGGGAGCGCGTGCTCGTCGTCGTCCATCCGCAATCGCTGCTCCACGGGGCGGTACTCTTTAGCGACGGCAGCGTGAAGGCGCAGCTCTGTGCCCCCGATATGCGCGTTCCTATCGGCTATGCACTCGCCTACCCCGAGCGGCTCGGAAGAGCGCCGCTCGCAACCTCCTCCGACCCCCTCGCGCTCCTTGGGGCACAACCGAATGCCGCGCTGCTGCGTTATGATTACGAACGTGTCGATACGCAACGCTTTCCGAGCCTCGCCCTTGCTTACGACGCCTTACGGCGCGGAGGCTGCGCTCCTGCCGTGCTCTCGGCGGCGAATGAAATCGCCGTCGAGGCCTTCGTTGCGGGCGCGGTATCCTTCGGCGATATCCCGCGGCTCGTCGGCGATGCGCTCGCGGGGGTGCCAGCCTACGATCTTACGCTTCCCGGCCTTCGCAGCGCCGATCGGGCGGCGCGCGCTTTCGTGCGCGACCGGCTCGCCGAGCGCCCTTCGCTCTCCACTGGAGTTTAGATGCATCTCTTGGCGTTAATTCCCATCGCGACGTTCGGGAAAATCCTGACGTTTCTCATCATGCTCTCGGTCCTCGTGGTGCTTCACGAACTCGGGCATTTCGTTGTCGCGCGCCGCAATGGGGTGCGCGTGAACGAGTTTGCGTTGGGGATGGGACCGAAGATCTTCGGATACACGAGCCCGCGGAGCGGAACGCTCTACTCGTTCCGCGCGCTCCCGATCGGCGGCTATTGCGCGATGCTCGGCGAAGATGGAACCCGTACCCAGGCCGAGCAGCAGCGTGAATTTCGCGGCTCGCAGGCCGGCAGCGATGGTGATTTTCAAGGAAAGCCGCCGCTCGCGCGTCTCGCCATCGTGCTCGCGGGGCCGATCGTCAATTTTCTTCTCGCCTATGTGATTCTTTTCGTCGGCATCCTCGCGTTCGGCGTCGCTTCCTCGCATCCGAATACGACGGTCGGCCAAGTGGAGGCTGGCTCGCCTGCGCAGCGGGCCGGTATCGTGCCGGGGGACCGCATTGCGAGCATCGACGGCGTTCCGTTTACCAAAGGCACCGCGCTGGTCAAAAAATTGCACGCCTCCTTGGGCAAAACGCTGCGCCTCGGTTTCGTGCACGACGGCACGACGATCGTCCGGACCGCCGTTCCGGCGCCCTGCCCCGGCAATGCGCGCGACGGCTGCATCGGTATCGTGCCGAGCGTCCCGTACGAACGCGTCGGGCTCAAAGATGCCTTCATCGATGCGGGCTATACCTATGGACTCATCGCGGCACAGAGCGTCGGGAGCATCGAGAAGCTCGTCACGCATTTTACGAAATATGCGGGGCAGGTCAGCGGGCCGATCGGAATCGGCCGGGCCGCAATTGCAATTCAGGATCTCGGGTGGGGCCCCTATTTTGCGCTCGCCGCGACGATCTCGTTTGCACTCGGGCTCTTTAACCTCTTGCCGATCCCCGCGCTCGACGGCGGACGTGCCGCCTTCATCATCGCGGAATTACTGCGCGGAAAGCCGGTCGATCCGGAGCGCGAAGCGATGGTGCATTTCGCCGGATTCGCCGTCGTTCTCGCCCTCTTCGCCGTCATCGCCGTTCACGATATCGGGAACATTATCGCCGGTAAAGGAGCGCTGAACTAATGTTGCGACTTCGTCGGAAGAGCAACGCGATCGAGCTCTTCAATAAAACCGGCAAAGAAGATGTCAAGCGCGTTTGGATGGGCGGCGATCATCCCGTCGTCGTGCAATCGATGACGACGACCGATACCGCCGATGCCGACGCTACGCTCGAACAGATCTACGGCTTGGCGATGGAGGGCTGCGAAGTCGTCCGCGTGACCGTGAAGGATCCACCCGACGCCGCCGGGCTGTCGGCGATCGTCCATCGCTCGCCGGTCCCAATCGTCGCCGATATTCATTTCGACCATCGCATGGCGCTCGCCGCGATCGAGGCCGGAGTCGCGAAGTTGCGGCTCAACCCCGGAAATATTCGCGATCCAAAGAAGGTCGCCGAGGTCGTCCTCGCAGCGAAGGCTCGCGGCATTCCGATTCGTGTCGGCGTGAACATGGGCTCGCTCGCCCCGGATATCGAGGAGCGACTCGGACATTGCGCCGAGGCGATGGTGGAGTCGGCGCTGCGGCACATCGAGATGCTCGAAGAGCACGGCCACGGGGATATCGCCGTCTCGCTGAAAGCGCACGATGTCCTCACGACGGTGCACGCCTATCGTCTGATGGATGCACGACTGCGCGAACGCAATACCCCCTATCCGCTTCACCTCGGCATCACCGAGGCAGGATTGCTGCGCGACGGAACGATTAAGTCGTCGATCGGCTTGGGAATCTTACTCTTCGAAGGGATCGGCGATACGATCCGCGTCTCGCTCGCCGCAGACCCGATCGAAGAGATACCGGTCTGCTGGGGCATTTTAAAATCCTTGGGATTGCGCGAAAAAGGTTTCGATATTACCGCCTGTCCGAGCTGCGGGCGTGCGGAGATCTCGGTCCTCGATCTCGGGCGCAGCGTGGAGGCGATTGCAAAACTCTACACCGCCCCGGTAAAAGTCGCGGTGATGGGTTGCGTCGTCAATGGCCCCGGCGAGTCGAAGATGGCCGACGTCGGTGTCGCCGGCGGCAAGGGCAAGGGCGCGATCTATCGTTCCGGTGCGCTCATCGGCACCTATCCCGAAGAGGAACTCCTCGGAGCGCTGCGCGTGGAGATCGAACGCGTAATCCTCGAAAAATATCCGGCCTATCGGCACGAGGTAACGCTCGTCACATGACCTATACCATTCCGCGCGCTCGCACGGTCTTACTCACCTGTGCGCTCGCCGGGTTCGCAGCTCTCTGGCTCGCGCTCGCGCAGCGCCCGGAGCTACGCGTGAACGGGCGTGTCGTCAATCCCCGGGTCGCCCCGTTCGTGACCGCAGACAACCATCTCTTTCTCCCCATACGGGGCATCGCTCGGCGCGTCGGTGGAGAAGTCGAACTCGATTCGGCGAAGCGCGAGGTGATTTTGCTTCGCGGACGCACCGTGGTGCGCTTCCACATCGGCGATCGGTACGCAAATCTCAACGGCCGCTCGATCGAATTGAGCCGCGCGCCCTTCGTGTTACATGGCCGAACGATGGTCGATGCGGCGATCATCTCGCGCGCCTTTGCGGTGCACGTCGCCTATGAAAAAGCGAAGAATCGGGTCGATATTCTCACGCCGGGGCTCAATTTTCAGGGCGCGGCTAAACCTCGCTAAGCCCCTCGGGTTCGTCGACGGGAACGATCTGTTCGGGGTTCGAGCGCCAGAATCCATAGCTAAAGAAGAAGACCAAGCCGATGACCAGCGCACCGGCGAACCATTCCCACGTCGTACGCGAGAGCCCGAAGATCGCCAGGAAGAGCGATGATACGATACCGAGGATCGGAAAGAGCGGGACGAAGGGCACGCGGAAGCTCCGCGGCATATCGGGTTTCCGTTTCCGCAGGTAGAGAACGCCGGCACAGACGACCGTGAAGGCGATCAACGTCCCGATATTCACGAGATTCAGGAGCTGGTTCAACGGTACGACGAGCGTGAGGATGGCGACGGCAAAGCCGGTAAACATCGTCGTGTTCACCGGCGTTTTAAATTTCGGGTGAATCTTGGCGACGATCGGCGGGAGCATCTTGTCGCGCGCCATCACGTAAAAGATGCGCGATTGTCCGAGCAGAGAACTCAACGCAACGCTGGTGGTGCCGGCGAGCACGCCGATGACGATAATCGCACTGACGAAGGGAAGGTGGAGCGGCGCGAGGGCGACGACGAGCGGATCTTTGATCGGCACCGTCGACCAGGGCATCGCGCCGACGAGGACGATCGCCGTGGCGCAGTAGATGAGCGTGCCGATGCCGAGCGCGCCGAGAACGCCGAGCGGTACGTCGCGTTTAGGGTTCTTGCACTCTTCGGCGGTCGTAGTGGCGGTATCGAAACCGATGTAACTAAAGAACACGTATGCCGCGATCGCGACGATGCCGTAGGGCTGTACGGTCGAGTTATAGTCGGCAGAGCCGCCGAACGGCGTCAGTTTTCCCCACCCGAACGGATTGAAATTATGGAGATTCGCGGGATGGAAGAGGAAGAGCCCGGCGACGATAAAGACCATCAACGCCGCAATTTTCAAAACGACGAAGACGTTATTGGTCGTCGCGGTTTCGCGGATACCGACCGAGAGTAAGAGCGAGAGCGCGAGCACGAAGAGCGCACCGATGATATCGACCTGCGAATGTGCGAGATCCCAGGTGTTGAGTTGCCACCACTGCCCGTGGATTACGAGGTTCGATTGTTGCGCCCAGGCGGGAAGCACGAAGCCGACCGATTTCAACACATCTTGAAAGGCTGCCGAAAATTGCTGTGCGACCGGTGCGGCGCTGATACCGTATTCGAAAATCAACGCAAAGCCGATGATCCAGGCGAAGAGTTTGCCCATCGTCGCGTAGGCATAGGTATAGGCGCTACCGGCGATCGGCACCATCGCGCCGAGTTCGGCGTAACAGAGTGCGGCGAAAAACGAGGTGATACCGGCGAGCAGGTAACTGATGATGACCGCGGGACCCGCGCCTTTGACACCGGTGCCGATGGTGGTAAAGATACCACCGCCGATCATCGTGCCTAGCCCGATCGCAACGAGATCCTTCGCCGAGAGTGCGCGTTTGAGAATTTTTCGTTGTGCGAGCGCGCGCAGCCGCTCGACGTTCGTTGTAGCGAACAGCCGTTCAAAAAATGCCATCGGCCGCGCTCTTCGCAGGCTCGGTCGCGGCGTCCCCCTAGCCGAGCGTCAAGGGGTCGGCGGTGCGCTCTTGGGGTTCCAGAGGTACTCCGGCTCGTGGAGCTCGGCGTTGATCCAGCGCGACCAGACGAAGAGCGCGTCGGAGAGGCGATTGAGGAAGTGGAGGCTCTCGATCGAGAGCCCTTCCTCCTCCGCGCGCAGGGTGACGAGCAAGCGCTCCGCGCGTCGACAGACGGTACGCGCCAGATGTAAAAACGCACCGGTCGGCGCGCCGCCGGGATGGATAAAGTTCGCAAGCGGCTCGAGATCGCGCTGCGCTTCGTCGATCGCGCGTTCGAGTGCTTGCACGTCCTCAGCCGAGGTGAGCGGCATACCTTCCCATCGGTTGCCTGGTAAGGTGGCGAGATCGCTACCGAGATTGAAGAGGGCATCCTGCACCCAATCGAGCCAGGCGTCGAGACGCTGCGCCCGTGCGTGTTTGGCGAGCAGCGGCCTCATCTCGGTGCGGGCGAGCCCGACCGCGCTCGAGAGTTCGTCGACGGTGCCGTAGGTCTCGATGCGGAGGCTGTTTTTTGCGATTCGTTGGCCCCCGACGAGCCCGGTGCTGCCGTCATCGCCGGTGCGCGTATAAATGCGGGTGAGTTTGGGCATCGATGGCTCGGCTTCGCGCCCGCGCGCAGGCGGCCCCGCCAAATCGCGCGAACCCGGTGCGCTTATGTCCGAAGCTCCCGTCGCGCTCCCCAAATCGATCCCGCCGAAATCCGAGGACCTCTCGGCATGGTATACGGCGGTCTGCCTCAAGGCCGAACTTATTTCGTACGCGCCGGTGCGCGGCTGCGTCGTATTACGACCCTATGGCTACGGGCTCTGGGAGAATCTCCAGCGCGAACTCGATGCACGCTTCAAGGCGACGGGGCACGAGAATGCCTACTTCCCATTGCTGATTCCCGAGAGTCTGCTCGCGAAAGAGGCCGAGCACGTCGAAGGTTTCGCGCCGGAGGTTGCGTGGGTCACGCACGGAGGCGGGGAAAAACTCACCGAACGGCTTGCGATTCGTCCGACCTCCGAAGTAACGATCGGCACGATGTACGCGCAGTGGGTCGAGTCCTATCGCGATCTGCCGATCCTCATCAATCAATGGGCGAACGTCGTGCGTTGGGAGAAAGCGACGCGCCCGTTTCTGCGGACGATGGAGTTCCTCTGGCAAGAAGGGCACACCGCCCACGCGACGGCGGAAGAGGCGCGCGAGGAGACGCTGAAGATGCTCGGCGTCTACGAAGAATTCGCGCGGAACGTTGCGGCGTTGCCGGTGCTCTCGGGGCCGAAGAGCGCGAGCGAACGCTTTCCGGGGGCGATCGAAACCTATAGCATCGAAGCGCTGATGCCCGACGGGAAAGCCCTGCAATCGGGGACATCGCACGATCTCGGTCAGAATTTTTCGCGTGCGTTTCATATCCAATTTACCGATGCCGATGGAGCGATCAAATTCGCGTATACGACATCGTGGGGCGTTTCTTGGCGAATGCTCGGAGCGATGATTATGGCGCACGGTGACGACCGCGGTTTACGCATCCCGCCGAAGCTCGCGCCGATCGAGGCAGTCTTCATTCCCATCGTTCGTGGTGAAGATCGGCGCGCGGTCGAACGCGCGCACGAATTAGCGGCGGCGCTCAAGCGAAACGGTATGCGCGTACGCGTCGACGATCGCGAGCAATCGCCGGGCTGGAAATATGCCGAGTGGGAGATGCGCGGCGTTCCCTTACGCATTGAGATCGGGCCACGCGACGTCGATGCGGGCAGCGTCATCGTCGTCCGTCGCGATCTCGAAAAGGGCGCGCCGGATCGTTCGCGGAGCGTCGCGATCGATGCGCTCGAAACGGAGTTACGCCGCTCCTTGGAGTTGGTTCAAGAGTCGCTCTATCGGCAAGCGAAGGATGCGCTCGACACGCATATCGTTCGAATCGAGGAGCGCGAGGCATTCTATGAGGCGGCGCGTACGCGCGTCGGCATGATCGATATCGCCTGGTGCGATCGAGCGGAGTGCGAGGCGCATATCAAAGCGGAATGCTCCGCAACGACCCGCGTTTTGCGACCGCTCGAGGGTGGCGAGACGGCCTGCGTCGCCTGCGGCGAGCCCGCTAAAGTTCGAGCCTACGTTGCCGCGTCATACTAACGCGTCGCTGGCGGCACTCTATGCCGCGATCGCGCTCGCGATGCCGGTCTCAGCTCTCGCTGCGACGCCTGCGCCTCCTACGATTGCACGGATCGATGCCGCCGCTCGTGCTCGCGGCAATCGACATGCGCTTGCGGTAGCTATTGGAGAGCGACTCTTCACCCACGTACTGCCGGTGCAATTGTTGGAGATTCGCGCTTCGGGGCTTGGCAATCGCGCCTACGTCGGCTTGCGGTTCTCCGGAGAGAAATTTCACGGCTCGGTCAGCAAAGTCGCGCTCGACCGAGAGCTCGTCGATGTAATAGAGAGCGCGTTTGCCGTTTCGCAGCAAATTCGCGAGGTCGATTGTTGGATCGTCGTTCCGATACCGGTCGCGCCGGGGACGATCGTCTCGGGGGATAAGGCGATGCCGACCGAACGCGACGTCTTGACCGTGAGCGTGCGGCGCGGCGAGAGTGCCGCGCATCTCGCGCAGCGCTTGAAGAGCGGCGACGGGATCGTCGTCGACCCCAATTGGATCGCGCACGCGTTGGCACGGGGCGGTGCGCGTGCGTAGAAAGACGGTTCTGGAGAACGGCGTCCGGGTGATTACCGAGGCGATCTCCTCGGTGCGCTCGGCGAGCATCGGCCTCTGGGTCGATGTCGGTTCGAGTGCCGAGGCACCCCATCTGCGGGGGATCTCGCACATGGTCGAGCATATGCTCTTTAAGGGCACCCATCATCGCAGCGCGCGCGAGATTGCCGAGGCGCTCGATTCCGTCGGCGGCGATCTCAACGCGTTCACCGATAAAGAGACGACCTGTTATTACGCGAAGGTGATCGACCGGCACGTTCCGCTGGCGATCGACGTGCTCTCCGACATGTTGACGAGTTCGCTCTTCGATCCCGAGGAGTTGCGCAAAGAGCGCAACGTCGTCCTCGAGGAGATCAAGATGTACGAAGACGCTCCCGACGATCTCGTGCATGAGGTGTTCTCACAGCAACTCTGGGAAGGCTCGAATCTCGGCGCACCGACGATCGGTTTTCCCGAGACGGTTGGGGCGCTCGAAGCGAGCGACCTGCACGCGCATCTCGCCACCCACTACGCTCCCAATGCCGTCGTGCTCTGCGCCGCCGGCAACGTCGATCACGATGAGATCGTCGCGCTCGCGAGGGGCGCGCTCGGCGCGCAGAGCGGAAAGGCGGCGCTGCCGGTCGCAACGGCTCCACCCGTTCACACGGCGCTCGTGCGACGCAGCAAAGATATCGAGCAGGTCCATCTCGTGCTCGGTGGCCCCTGCGTGAGTGCGCGCGACGAACGTCGTTTCGCGCTCTCGGTCGCACAGACGATTCTCGGCGGCGGTATGTCGAGCCGGCTCTTTCAGGAAGTTCGCGAAAAGCGCGGCCTCGTCTATACGATTACCGCCTACGGAAGCTCCTATCGCGAAGCGGGGAGTCTCGCCGTCTATGCAGGGACCTCGCTCAAAAACGCGCAGCCCTGCATCGACACGATTCTCGATGAGGTCGATCGGCTCGCGAGCGTCCCGGTCGGTGACGAAGAATTGCGCCAAGCGAAGGAGCACCTCAAGGGCAGTATGACGCTCGGCCTCGAGAGTACCTCCAGTCGCATGATGCGCCTCGGGCGTCAAGAATTGGTCCATGGCCGCGAGATTCCGCAAGAAGAGATCGAGGCGCGGATCGATGCGGTCACGACCGAAGGAGTGCTCGAGATCGCGAGCCTCGCATTCACCTCGCAGCGAAGAGCTCTTGCATTAGTCGGGCCGACGACTGCGGCCGAGGTCGGCTGGGGAGCGCATGGCGCATAGTTTTCCGCTGCTCCCACACCTGTTCTCGGGAAAGCTCTGGGGCGCGATGGTTATTACGTTCATCGTGCAGGGAGTTACGATCGGCGCCTACGCCGCGCGCCTCGCGGGCGTGCAGACCAAACGGATCGCGACCTCGATCTCGCTCTTCAATCTCTTCGTAACCACCGGTCGTTTGGCGAATCTGTTCTCGGCGTTTTTTATCGGGCCGCTCTCCGATACCGCCGGGCACGCAGTCGTGCACTTTCATAACGACCCCACGACACGCGCCCTATGGCAGCATACCTTCGAGTTGCAACTCCGGCTGATCGTGCTCGCCGGAACCTTTGGGATGATCGTCTTCTCGCTCTTCTTGCCGATGTTTGCCTATCTCTTTCGTCGCGGCGTCGCTTCCTTCGAGGCGCGCGGATCGGTGCCCCATGCCGTCGCTCGATTGTTGCACCCGCGCATTTTCTTCGAAGTGCTGCGCGCGGAGCATCTACCGACACTCGCCCAATTACGGGCCTTCAAATGGCGACAATTGCCTCGTCGCATGTTGATTTTTAACATCCTCGTGATGGCCGTCTATGCAATCGGGGTTCAAGGCGCATTTCTTGCATCGGTACTCGATCCCGCAGTCTCGCGCACCGCAATCAGCCTCTCGGGTGTCGTCAACGGCATCGGCACGATCGCCTTCACGCTCTTCGTCGACCCCACCTCGTCGATGATCACCGACCAAGCAATTCATGGCAAACGGAGCATCGACGAGGTCCGCTCGATGGTCTTCTACTTGTCGCTGACCGCGATTCTCGGTACGATACTCTCGCAATTGCTCTTCGTGCCCGCAGCGCTTCTGATCGAGGAGGTAGCCCGCCTTGCCGTCCACGTTCACTTCTAGCCTTCGCTCGCTCGCACTCGTGGGAGGGTTGCTCGCACTCGCCGGCTGCGCCCACTCCGTCGCTTCCTGGGTCGCGCAGACGCGCGTTCACCAGGGACGCCTCGCGCTCGCGCGCGGCGACGTACGCGGCGCCGAACTCTCCTATCGGCTCGCCCTGAAAATCGACCCTCGCGATGAGACGGTGCGCGCCGGCTACGTCGCCGCCGCCGCCGACCTCGCGCACAAGCAGTATACTCTCGGCGATCTCCAAGGTGCGCTGGGAACGATCCGTCAGGCCGAGCGCATCGAGCCAAAGAACCTCCGCTTGCAAGCATTGCGCGCCGAGATCGAGAGCGCGAGCCTCAAGCAGAGCATCGTCAGCTCGAATTATCCGACCTATCGGAGTGCGGCGCGGCGCATTTTAGAGGCGTACACGCAGCTCGATATTGCAAATAAAGCGATTTTGCGCAACCTCCATCGTTTCTCGTATACCTACGACACCGCCGATCTTACCTCGGCTATCAAAGCCTCCTACGAGTTAGAACTCGACGTCGCGCGCAATACGAATCGTTTAATCGCCTATCGCCAGTTGGTCAGCTCCGGCGTACCGAACGCCGCGGGCTCGAGTTCCTCGAACCTCGGAGGCGCTTCGCTCCTACCCCTTCCCTGAGTGAAGGAGACAGAGGCCGTGTGCGGTGAGGTAGGCTCGCCCGTTGCCGGCGCGCTCGGCGCGACGATACGCGCGCCAGCGCCGGTGCGCACCCGGGAGAATCGCTGCGAGCGAGGTGTGGTAGACCGGCCAGCTGACGCCCGGAAAGCGAACGAGCGGGAAACGCGACATCCATGCACAGAGTTCGAGATTTTTGCGAAAACGCGCATCTTCAATCGCGATAAAATAATGCGATCCCTTCGCAATCGCGCTCTCTTCGTCAAAGGGAGTCCAGAGGTAGGGGTCTTCCTCCCATCCGAAGCGATCCATGTAGTAGAAAATATCGGGGCCGTAGTGCGCGATGACCGGTAAGGCGCCGCGCGGTAGGGCGCGGTCGAGTGCGACCGCGTTCCGGTAGGCAACCTTGCTGTAGCGATAATACGGCGCGATAGCCATCAGTCCGCCGATGAGCACCGCCGCCCCCAGGAGCGCTCCCCCGAGAGCGAGTGCGATGCTCGTGCGCTGCCCTGGGCCGAGGCGATCGCGCACCCAAATCGCGGCGGCGCCGACCGCGAGCGCGCAGGGCGGGAGCAGCAAAAAAAGATAGTAATCGACGCGTTCCACCGCGATGACGGCATACGTATAGAACGCTGCACCGAGAAACCAGAGTGGGAGCAGCGAGCGCGAACGTGCCTTCACGCGCGGGAGGACGATCAGCGAAGCGAGTACGACGATGCTGCCGACGCTGCCGAGCATCGTGATGCGAAAGAGGTTGAGCCCGTAGGCCGCATCCTTGAGTTGCCGAGCAAAGCCGTGAAACGAGGTCAGCGAGGCGAGAAGATGCGGGAGCACGTGTTTCGAGACGATCGCACTCGCCCAAAGCCACTGGGCGTGCCCGCGCACCGCATGATCGTACATTTCGAGGATCGCGAGTGGGACGAAGCCGAGCACGATGAGGGCGGTCGGGCGGATGGGGTGCTTCGCACGCAGGCGTTCGATCAGCGGTCCGAGCGCGGCGAAAAGCCCCGCGAGGGCTACCGGCTTCGCGAGCAGCGCGAGCGTACAGAGCCCCGCCGCGCGCGCGAGCCGTCGCGGCTCGACCGCGAGATCTTCGAGCAGCAAGCGCGAGGTGGCGTAGAGCGCCGCCGTGAGAAAGAAGACCATCGTCGCGTCGGGAGTAAAGGTGCGTCCGTAGTAGATGCTGCCCGGGAAGATTGCATAGGCGAGTGCGGCGACGAGCCCGGCGAGCGCGTCGTCGAAGAGCCATCGGCCGAAGAGCCCGAGCACGGCAATCGTGGCAACGCTAAAGCAGAGCGTCAGCAGGCGCCCGAAGATCGGGTGGATGCCGAAAAAATGGTAGAGCGAGGCGGCGAGATAAGGAACGATCTGTAATTCCAACTCGACGTAATGAGGGGGCGGCCCGTCGTAGTTGGTCTGCGGATAGAGAATATTGCCGTTGAGGCGATAGAAATTGCGTGCGATATTGGCGGTGTCGCCTTGGCGCCAGTTGGGATGATCGAGGATTGGGTTATGAATGCCGTGCAATCGTAACGCTGCGCCGAAAACGCAGACCGCTAGGAGCCAAAAACGAAACGATTTCACCGTGTGTGCCGGAACGTCCAGTATTTATTGACGAAAAAGTTGACAAAGATGCCGGCGACCGTACCGACCAGCCAGGTGCGATGACCGTAATGGTTGCGGAAGAACGGCTTGGTCAAGGGTGCGGCACCGAGGCCGACGAGGAGCGCGAGTGCCGAGACGCTGAGGAACTGCACGCCCTCGCGGAGCGCGTTCGCTTCGGAGCGGAACGTCCAGCGTCGATTGAGGAAGTAATTCCAGACGCCACCGGCCATAAACGCAATCGAATAGATGATCGCGTAGGGTAGTGCCTGGTCGTGGTTGGGGACGAGGCGCTGCAGGATCGTGAAGAGGACGAAATTGAGGATCGTCCCGGAGAGGCCGACGATCGCGAATTTCGTGAATTGGCGTACGCCGCGACGGTTGGCGACGTTCTGAACGATACTATGCAACCCAATACCAATCGGCAAAGAGAACGGTAAAAAGCCCTAAGAGCGGGAGCGAAAACGCGAGGATCAGATTGTTGACCCAGGGGCGGTCGCCCCAACGCGCGAGGATGGCGAAGAGGGGGAAGAGCACGAGCGCGAAGCGCGGCATACTCATGAGGCTCGACGTGCACATCGGTACCAGAACCGAGAGGGCCATATACGCGATATAGGACGGGCGCAGGCGCTTCCATCCGAAAATCAGCACGGCGAGCATGAGTGCGGTGAAACTGAGTTCGAGGGCCTGATTCGCCACCGCCGCACCGGAGTGTGCGTGAGCGATGGCGAGAATGGAGTTCGTAACGCTGACCCAGGGGGGAGCGAGATGGCGATTCCAATGTGCCTGGACGTGCGAGAAAAAGAGCGGATCGCCGGTGACGACCCAGAGGTAGGCCATGTAGAGCGCGAGACCGCAGCCGATCAATGCCGCCGGCAGCAGCGAGCGAAGGTTCTCAACGAGGCGTGTACGATAGACCGAGTACCACTCCAGCGCGAAGGGCACGAGCAGCAAGATCCCTTCGACGCGCGTCATCGCGGCGAAGAAACCGATCGTGCCGGCCATCAGCCAGCGGCGGCGCCGGAGGTAGAAGAACGTCGCGACGGTGAGCATGAAGAAGAGCGATTCGGTATAGACCGCCGAGAAAAAAACCGCCGATGGAAAAATCGAGACGTAAAAAATCGCGCGCCGCGCGACGGTGCGATCGAATTCGCGCTCGAGGAGTTTGTAGAGAAATAAGAGTGCGAAAAAGAAGCAGGCGTTCGAAATGAGCAGCCCTGCGACGAGGTGATTGCCGACGAGCAGGCCGAGCGCGCGGATCATCATGGGATAGAGAGGGAAAAACGCCATCTCGGTACCCTGGTACCCGTGCGTCGCGATATTGAGGTAATGGACGGCGTCCCAGCGCCCCCAGACGGCAAGGAGCAATTGCGAGGATTCGCTGACGTGCTGCCCCGGGCGCTGCCCGATGATGACGGCGGCGAGTTCGGCGATCACGATAATTGCCGCACGCGTGGCGACGAAATCGAGCAGCACCTCGCGCACGGTCTGGTTGAATCGCGCCGCGATGAGCACTTTGAGGATCGCGAAGAGCATCGCAGCGAGGACGAGCAGCCGCGCGCCGGTTGCAACGTTCGGCGGTACGATATACGTTGCCCATAGTAGGAGAAAAGGGGCCCAGGTGATCGCGTCGTGTCGAAGCGATTTGGCGAACGTGACGCCGGCGCGCGCACTGAAGTAGCGCGCGTATTCAAGCCAGAGCGCGAGCGCGGCAATCGCGCCGAGGACCGGTAGTGCGATAAAGGCGATCTCGCCGAACGCCGAACCCAGGTTCGGCGCGGCCCAGCTCTCCCAGAGGAAGAAGCCAAGGGTCAGCCCCGCGAGCGTCACGATCAGGAGGGCAGGAAGCCCTCCTTCGAATGCGCGATGGGTGGGGTGGGTGCTCGGCGATGCGGCGTTGTGCTGACGTTCGGACACGCCGGGGGGAGTTAAAGGATTCACTCCGCTTCCCTTGTAGCCTGAGGCGGATGAACGATCTAACCATGCAGGCGCGTATGAAGCCCTCGCTTGATTTCGTCACCGTGACCGAGCGCGCCGCGCTCGCGGCCTCGCACTGGATGGGGCGAGGCGAGCGCGACATCGCCGACGGCGCCGCCGTCGAGGCGATGCGTGCGGCGTTAGGTGAGATGGAGATCTCCGGTCGCATCGTGATCGGCGAAGGTGAGCGCGATGAAGCTCCCATGCTCTTTATCGGTGAAGAGGTCGGCTGCGGCGGACCGGCGGTCGATATTGCGGTCGATCCGGTTGAGGGCACGAATTTGGTGGCGAACGGATTGCCGAATTCGATCGCCGTTATGGCAATCGCACCGCGCGGCGGCCTTTTGCACGCCCCGGATTCGTATATGGCAAAACTTGCGGTCGGTCCGAAAGCGGCGGCTCACGTGCACATCGATGCCTCGGTCAAAGAGAATCTCGCTGCGGTCGCGCGTGCGCTGGAAAAGCCAATCGGCGATATCTGCGTGGTTATTCTCGATCGACCGCGTCACGGCGAACTCATCGAACAAGTGCGCTCGGCGGGAGCACGTATCAAGCTCATCTCGGACGGGGATGTCGACGCCTGCATCGCAACCGCCATCGAGACGACCGGGGTCCACGTAGCGATGGGAACGGGTGGAGCTCCTGAGGGCGTGCTCGCCGCGGCGGCGATCAAATGCCTCGGCGGCAATTTTATGGGACGGCTGCAGCCGCGTAATCCACAGGAGGCGGCGCGCGCGCAAGCGATGGGCTTCGGCGATCTCGACCGCGTGCTCGCAATCGACGACATCGTAAAGAGCGACGACGTATTATTCTGCGCGACGGGGATCACCGACGGCGACCTCGTTCACGGCGTTCGCTTCTACGAAAACCGTGCCCGAACGCGATCGATTCTCGTTCAGGCGGGCGGCACGGTGCGGTTTGTTTCGACGACGCACCATCTCGGCAACAGGAGATGAGCGGCCGAAGCCATTACGATCTCGTCGTCATCGGCGCGGGCAGCGGCGGGTACGCCGCGGCACGCACCGCGCGCGATCTCGGTGCGAGTGTCGGCATCGTCGATCGCGGTCCGCTCGGCGGCCTCTGTATTCTGCGGGGCTGCATGCCGAGTAAAGCGTTGCTCGCCAGCAGCGATCGCGTTCAAGCGATCCGTACCGCGGTCGCGCTTGGGATTACCACCGGAGAGCCGCGCGTCGATATGCCGTACATCGCCGCGCGCAAGCGCGCGCTGGTCGGAGAGTTCGCCGCCGATCGAATCGACGGCATCGAGCGTTTTCCGCTCCATCGCGGCCAGGCGCATTTCCTCAGCGAGCGCGAGCTCGCGGTCGGCGACGAAATCCTCGAGGCCGATTCGTTCGTCATCGCTACCGGGAGCAACGTCGCACCGCATCCGCTTCCCGGGCTCGTCGAGACGGGTTTTCTCGATAGCGACGCCTTACTCGATCTCGAACGTATTCCCGAATCGGCGATCGTCCTCGGCGGCGGATATGTCGGCTGCGAACTCGGACAATTTCTCTCGCGGATGGGGGCGCACACGCAGATCGTCATTCGCGGAGAGCACCTGCTCTCGGGTGCGGATACGGATATCGGCGAAACGCTCACGGAGGCGTTTCGGAACGAAGGGATCGCCGTACACGTGCGTTCGCGGATGCAATCGGTCCGCAAGGAGCGCGGCCGGAAAATCGTCCGCCTGGAGCGCGACGGCATTGGGCTCGACGTCGATGCTGAGGAGATTTTTTATTGTTTGGGTCGCGTGCCGAATATCGCCGGGCTCGAGCTCGAACGCGCCGGCGTTACGGCACATTCCGTCACCGGGATCGAGACTGACGCAAGCATGCGCACCACCAACCCACGTATCTTCGCCGTCGGCGATGTCACCGGAGAGTTTCTCTTAGTGCACATCGCCATCTATCAGGGCGAGATCGCGGCGCGAAACGCCCTTTCCGGGGGCGACGAACGCGCCGACTATCGTTTGCAGCGCTCGCATACGATTTTCACCGAACCGCAGATCGCCGTCGCCGGGGCATCGGAGAAAGAATTGCAACGCGCGGGGAGGCCGTACGTCTCGGGGTCGTACGCGTTTGCCGAGCACGGAAAGGCGATGTGCCTCGGAAAGACCGACGGCTTTGTGAAGATGCTTGCCGATCCGGCCGACGGTCGCATTTTAGGCGCGGCGTGCATCGGCCCGGAGGCCTCGGAATTGATTCACGAAATCATCGTTGCGATGCACTTCAATGCGACCGCCGAGCAGTTTGCGAAAATTCCGCACCTGCATCCGACGCTCGCCGAAATTTGGACCTATCCCGCCGAGGAATGCGCCGAAAAAGTCGGCGCGAGCGTCGTCGGTGCACCTCGATAGGGAAGGGGGGCCCGCGCGCGTAGCCCTCGTTCAGAGCAAGCCGCGCAAGGGCGCCTATGCAGAGAATCTCGCCGCATTACGTGCGGTGTTCGCGCAGCTGGCATCGCTCGAACCCGTGCCGCAGCTCGTCGTTTTGCCGGAGGCCGCGCTGACGGGGTATTTCCTCGAAGGAGCGGTCTATGAATCGGCGCGCAGCGCGGAACGCTTCGGTCACGAGCTCTCCTCGCTCTGGCGCGACGTCGCCGGGCAGCGCAGCGTCGAGATCGTTGCCGGTTTTTATGAGGTCGATAACGGATCGTACTACAATAGCGCGATTTGGCTCGCGCTCGACGAACGAGAGACGCGGATCCTCCACGTCCACCGCAAACTCTTTCTTCCCACCTACGGCGTCTTCGACGAAGAGCGCTTTCTTTCGCGCGGCAACCGCGTGAGCGTTTTCGAATCGCCGTTGCTCGGTGCGACGGCACTCCTCATCTGCGAAGATGCGTGGCACTCCATCGTGCCGACGATCGCCGCCCTGAAAGGCGCGCGCACGATCGTCGTTCCGAGTGCTGCGCCGGGGCGCGGCATCGATGGCGAGGGTGAGTTGCTCTCGATATCGCGGTGGCGCGAACTTTTACGCGGAATCGCGATGGAGCACGGGTGTTTCGTTCTCTACGCGGGGCTCGCCGGCTTTGAGGGCGGGAAAGGCATGACCGGTTCGTCGCGTGCGATCGCTCCCGACGGCGAGATGCTCGTGGAAGCCGACGCGCGCGAGGCATGCATCGTGCGGGCGGAGCTCTTCCTCGACGAGGTTGAGATCGCGCGGGCGAACCTGCCGCTGCTCGGCGATCTACGCGCCGTGCTCCCCGATCTGCTCGCCGACGACGAGCTGCCCTGGTTGCGGGGGCGTAGCGATGCTTCCGGTTCTTGATCCGCCGAAGCGCGATCCCTATGCCGCGCCGAAGATCGATCCCGCAGTCGCCGCAGGCTGGCTCGTCGCCTTTCTGCGCGACGAGTGCCTCGGCCGGCGCGGAATCGAGAACGCCGTCGTCGGGCTCTCCGGTGGCGTTGATTCGGCGGTCACCGCCTATCTTTGCGTGCACGCGCTCGGGCAACGGAACGTCCATCTCGTACGCATGCCCTATCGAACCTCGAGCGCCGCGAGCCTCGACGACGCAGAACTCGTGATCGATGCGCTCGGAGCGGTCGGCCATACCGTCGATATCAGCGCGGCGGTCGACGGATATCTGCAATACGAACCCGATGCCGACGCACGCCGCCGTGGGAACGTGATGGCGCGGACGCGGATGCTCGTACTCTTCGATCAGTCGGCAAAACTCGCAGCGTTACCGATCGGAACCGGGAATAAGACCGAGCGGCTCTTGGGCTATTTTACCTGGCACGCCGACGATACGCCGCCGATCAATCCGCTCGGCGATCTCTTTAAAACGCAGGTCTGGGAACTCGCGCGCTATCTCGGCGTCCCTGCCTCGATCGTCGAGAAGGCGCCGAGTGCCGACCTGGAAGCAAATCAAACCGATGAAGGAGATCTCGGTATTCGCTACCCACGTGCCGATGCGATCCTCTCCTCGATGTTGTTGGGTTATCGCGACGAACAACTGCTCGCGCGCGGCTTCGATGCCGATGAGGTGGCGTTGGTACGGCGGCGCGTCGAGAGCACGCACTGGAAGCGGCATCTCCCGACGACGGCGATGTTAACGAACACCGCGATCAACGAGTTCTATCTCCGTCCGGTCGATTACTGATGAAATCCGTAACCCCGTTTTATCCGGTAAGCTTGAATCTTCAAGGGCGCCGTTGCGTCGTCATCGGCGCGCGCGACGACCGCGAGGCGGTCGAGAAAGCCGCTACGCTGGAGGAGAGCGGAGCGGATCTCCTCTGGCTCACCGATCCCTCGGCGGTCGTTGAAGAGGACCTGCGCGATGCATTCTTCGTGATCTCGACGCCGCAGGACGAACGGCTCTCGGCGAGATTGCGGGAGTATGCGGATCGTCACCGTTTCTTGCTCTGCTGTATCGACCAGCCGCGCTACGGATTCGTCGCGATGGCCGCGATCGCGAAGGCCGGCCCGGTGCGCGTCTCCGTTTCGACGACCGGGCTTGCGCCGCGCGTCGGCAAGAACCTCAAGGCGGCGCTTCAACGCGCGATGGACGGGACGTTCGAACGATTTATCGAATGTCTCGCGACGCAGAAAGAGCGCATCAAACGCCGCTACCGCTCCGCAGAGCAGGGTGGCTTGCGGCGCAAGGAGATGATCCGGGTCGCCGACGGCTTCGATGCCGAGGTGCGTTTCATCTATCCGGATTGGTTCGAGGAGGAACTCGCGCTTTCGTTCGCTCCGCAGGTCATCGACGATGAGTAGCGTTGAGCTCGTCGCCGTCGGCACCGAATTGCTGCTCGGCCAACTCGTCGATACCAATAGCTCCTACGTCGCCGCCGCGCTCGCCGAGAACGGCATCGATTGCTATGCGAGCCATGCCGTCGGCGATAACCGCGAGCGAATCGCAGCGCTCTTTCGCGAGATTCTCGATCGCGCCGACGGCGCGATCTCGACCGGCGGGCTCGGGCCGACCGTTGACGATCTCACGAAAGAGGCGGTCGCCGATGCGCTCGGGCTCGCACTCGAGCTCGATGGCGATGCGTTAGCGGAGATCGAGGGGTTCTTCGCCTCGATCGGGCGGACCATGCGCGAGAACAATCGCAAACAGGCCTATCTCCCTGTCGGCAGCGTACCGCTTCCGAATCCGCACGGCACCGCTCCGGGCTTCGTAGCAATCCGCGCCGACGGAAAATTCGTCGCCTGTATGCCGGGCGTTCCGCGCGAGATGAAGCCGATGCTTGCCGAGCGTTTGCTGCCGTGGTTACGCTCGCGTTTCAACGTGCGCGAAGGCATCCTCACGCGCGTGCTGCACACCGTCAATATCGGTGAGTCGGAGATCGATCATCGGATCGCCGACCTTTTTGCCTCGTCGGAGAATCCGAAAATCGCGGTGCTCGCTCACGACTATCGCTGCGACGTAAAGATCATGGCGAAAGCGGCCTCCTCGGAGAGCGCGCGCGCGGCGATCGCCCCTCTTGAGGAAGAGTTGCGCGCTCGACTGCGCGGACATATCTTCGGTATCGATGCGATGACGCTCGAAGGTTCGGTGCTCGCCGCTCTCGACGAACGCGGCGAGCCTCTCGCCGTCGCCGAATCCTGTACCGGCGGACGGATCGCCGCGGCGATAACCGCCGTGCCGGGAGCCTCACGACGCTTTCTCGGCGGGATCGTTGCCTACGATAACGCGGTGAAGCAGAGGCAACTTGGGGTGCCGGAGGAGACGCTCGAGCGCTTCGGCGCCGTGAGCGAAGAGAGCGCGCTGGCAATGGCACGCGGCGTTCGCGACCGGTTGCACGCGCAGATCGGGTTGGCAACGACCGGAATCGCCGGGCCCGATGGTGGAAGCGCTGAGAAGCCGGTCGGAACGCTCTGCGTCGCGATCGCCGATCCACGCGGCGAGCGCGCCTGGACGCTGCATCTGCGCGGCGACCGTGCGGCAATTCAAGCACGAGCGACGACGGCGGCGTTGGGGCTGCTCTGGCGCGAGATAAAGATTCCGTGAGATTCGCCGCCGCGCGAGAGTGAAACGAATCGCGGTGGGGTAACGTCTTAACGTTATGATATCCGCTCGTACCGCGCTCGCCGCACTCCTCTCCGCGTCGCTTCTCGTGGCCTGCGGTGGTGGTGGCGGAATTGGGAACATCCTGGGCGGGTTATCGCCGACCCCCTCCCCGACGAGTACGCCGGGAAGCACCAACGTCGGCTATAGTTGTCCGAGCAGCATGAACGGCACGAGCACGGTGCGTATGGCGGCATCGCTCGCATCCTTCGGTAGCGATGCCATACGGCGAGCGCCCGCGAAAGCGAGCTCGCAATCAAGCACGGAGCCGAGTACGCTCCCCGGATTGCTCGAGGTCGTGCGGAGCGGCGCCGCTGCAACCGGTACGCGGGGAACGCTCTCGACGGCGATCGCGCACGCGGGTGGGAACGTCACGCAGCGCTTCACCTTTGCAAATATTGGAACGAGCATCGATGTCGTCGCAGTCAATCCCGCGAAGAGTGCGGCGATTGCGGCGCAGATGCGGCTGCTCCCCGGCGTTACGAAGGTCGTGCCGATGGGCTTACGGTACACGCAGAGCGTACTCGCCCCGGTCACGACGAACGATCCCTATTTCCAAGGTTTCCCGGGCTCCGTCGCTCCCTATTACGAGGCCGGCAATCCTGCACCGAGCCCCGCGCCGGGCACGAGCCTTCCGGGGCAGTGGGATATGCACGCGATATCGCTCGGCCATGCGTGGGCCTACTCGAACCTCACCGATGCACCGGCTGGCTATCAAAAACCAGCGGCGATGGGCTCCTCCTCGGTGCGCGTCGCGATCGTCGATACCGGCGCCGACGTCACGCACCCCGAGCTTTCATCGAAGGTCGTCTACGAGCATTGCTTTATTACCGATATCAACTCCGGCGTGCAATCGAGTTCGAATTACGTGACCGATCTCGACGGGCACGGAACCGATGTTGCGGGTATCGCAGCGGCGGACGTGAACAACAGCCTTGGATTCGTCGGTGCCGGTGGCAACGTCTCTCTGATCGTCGAACGCGTCTTTCCCTCGCCTCCCTCGAATTGCGTCTCGCAACTGAGCAGTAACCCGCAGGCCTGCAGCACGAGTGCATCGACCGCCGATATCGCTTCGGGGATCGACGACGCCGTCGCGAACGGTGCGAAGGTCGTCAACTTGAGTATCGGTGCGAGTTGTGCCGGCGGTGACGACCCGCTCGAAGCGAACGCGGTCGCAAACGCTCTTGCGGCCAACGTTGTCGTGGTCGCCGCCTCCGGTAACTCCGGCGGTTCGGCGCTCGATGCGCCCGCCTGCGATACCGGGGTCATCGCGGTCGGTGCGAGCGCGCTCTCCGATGGGTATCCCACCGGCACGTACAGCTCCGGCGCGCCGGGAAGCTCGGGCGCTCCCGTCGAGTACGTCCCTTCGTACTCCAACTATCAGGCCGGCAGCACGACTTGGGGGCTCGTCGCACCGGGCGGCGACCCCGCGAACGTCGGCCCCGGCGTCGACGATCTTCATTGGATCGAGAATATCTATTCGAGCACCGCGATGGGCGGCGCGACCTGTACCCCCGATTTCGAGGCGCCGAGCGGCTCGCAGGGCGATTGCCGGATCCTCATCGCCGGAACCTCGCAGGCGACGCCGCATGTCTCGGGTGCCGCCGCGCTGCTGCTCTCGGTGAATTCGAGTCTCACGCCGACGCAGGTGCGGAACTACCTCTGCAGCGACGCGTACACGCTTCCCACCGTCAGCGCGGCGGCACAGGGCTGCGGCCGGCTCGACGTCTATCGCGCGATGGCCGACGTGCTCGGCGATCCGAATCTTCCGCCCGCGCAATAATCTCGCAAAGAGCGGCAGCGCAGCAGCGCGAATAGGGCGGCGATGAGTCGATCGAGCGTGCGCCTTCTTCCGGCGATGGCCTCCCTGTTCACCGCGTGTGCGTTGCTGGTCGCCTGCGGCGGCAACGGCGGTTCGCCGGCTCCTATACCGACGCTCGCGCCGACGCCGACACCGATTCCGACGCCGACCACGGTTCCGACGCCCGGGCTCTGCACTGCCGGAATCGGCATCGTGCCGGTGGGCACCGCGACGCCGACGCCTGGCCCGACCCCGGTTCCCGATACGCGCCCATCCCCGACGCCCGCCGCGCTCTCGTTCCTCTCGGTGCCGACGGGGATATCGGTCAGCGTGAACGGCACGCCGATCGGGGTGACGCCGACCGCGACGACGCCGCCTCTCGGCGTCGTCAACATCAACCCGTTCCCGAATAGTCAGACGCTCACGACGGTCTCGTTCGCCGGAGGCGGTGCGAATGGTGCGTACGCGCTCTGCGTGCAGAGCAACGCGAACCCGGTAACGGTTCTCTACAACCAGAACGCCGATACCGCCGGCAGCATCGCCTCGGTCGCCTCGGTCTCGCGTGGCCCCGCCTCGATTCCGTTCGTGCGCGTGCCGGTGCGCCGCGCGCTCTCGGTCGCACCGGCGACGCCGACCTCGCAGAACGCGACGTTGTTCGAGGTGCGTTACGATCCCACGGCGGTCGCCGCCGGGCGCGTACATCCGTTCGCCCTCGCCGCGCGGAGCGGCGCGCTGCTCGCGCGCACGATTACACCGAGCGATGCACCGGTGCGCAGCGATATCGTGCGCGTTCCCGCCGGGAGCGCATCGTTAGTCGCGGCGCGTCTGCGCGCGAGCACCGGCGTTCTCAGCGTGCAATCGGTGCAGCGTCGCTACCCACTCAATGCGGCGCTCTCCCCGGCTCCGAATGACACGATGTTCGACCCGCTCGATCAATGGGATATGTATCAGATCGGAATGATGCACGCATGGAACTACGGCAGTGCGTGGCCGGTCAACGTCGGTTTCGGATTACCGGCAACGAAAATAGCGGTGCTCGATACCGGGATCGATACCTCGCCGAGCAATTCATGGGCGCAAGCCGATCTCATCTCGCATGTCGGGATCATGGAAGAAGTTGTCACCCCGGCCGGCGGCAGTAGCACGGTCACCACGCCCTGCCCGACGCCGTATATCGGCGTCTCGTGCCCCGCGGTTCAAGACAACAACGGCCATGGAACCAATGTCGCGGGGATCGCTACCGCCGCCGACAATAACGGCACGGGCTTCGCCGGTGTCGCCGGCGGCGTCACGCTCGACTTCTATAAGATTTTCTCCGGCTCGGGAGCGAACGAGAGCGCCTCGACATCCGACGAAGCGACGGCAATCTACCATGCCGTTGCAAATGGTGACCGCGTCATTAACCTCAGCCTCGGTTCGCAGCCGAATAGCGGCCCCGATTTTACCGAGCAGGATGCGGTGGAGTATGCATTGGCGCAGAACGTCCTCGTCGTTGCGGCTGCCGGAAACGAGCGCGCTCAAGGGGTTCAGGGGCTCGATTATCCCGCCGCCTATCCGGGTGTGATGGCGGTCGGTGCGACGGCGCTCAATGACAACAATGCGTGCGCGGGCGCGACCTGGCCGACGGTCAGTGCGGCTTGTAGTGCCGCACTCCCCACCGCCGATTCACCGGCACCGGGCGAATACGTCGCGCCATACTCCAATAGTGGCCCCGGCCTCGGGGTCGTCGCACCTGGTGGAGATCCGAGCGGAAGCAGCGATAGCGACGATTTGCATTGGATCAGCAACCTCTATTCGACGACGGGTAGCCCGCCGTGCTCTACGCCTGCGACCTGCTACACCTTAATCGCCGGCACCTCGATGGCGACGCCGCACGTCACCGGCGCAGCCGCACTCTTACTCTCCGCCGATCCGAGTCTGACGGTACCGCAACTCGAGGGGCTCATCGACGGCACCGCCGATAACCTCAACGATCCCAACCAAGGGCATGGACGGCTCGACGTCTATCGCGCGATGGCGCAGCTCGAAAACGACACGACGATCGCTCCGACGATTCCGGCGAAGGCGCAGTTCGTCGCGTTTGCCTACAGCAACAGCGGAGCGGTGAACGCCGCTCCGTCGATCGTCGATGCGAACTTTACCGCCGGCGTTCCCGTCGCGGCGAGCGGTGCGTTCCGCATCGCCGATATTCCGGCGAGCGCATCGAGCTATCGCATCGCGGTCTGGTTCGACGCAAACGGGGATGGGAAGGTCGACGCCGGCGATTATTTCGCGGCATCAGGGGCCTGCACCGCAAGCGCACCTTGTACGAGCGCGAGCGGACTCGTGCCGACGCTGATTACGGCTTCGAACTTCTCGCTACCGTAGTTTTTTCGCCGGAGGATGTCACGCCACGGAGGTGTTGGCATCCTGGGAAGCTCACGAAGTGGGCGTGGCGCTACGATCCGTAGCCCACGGCGGCGAGCACGCGTTGCGTGGCGAGGGCGTCGGCGAAGCTCGGCAGCGCCTGGCCGATCGCCGGTGCGTCGGTGCTGCCCTCGATCTTTGCGACCCACGCGTCGTAGAGCTCCATCATCGGCGGAACGTTGCCGTTGATCGCGGCGAAGCGTGCATAGCGCGAGGGCGCACATTCGAGTTCGTTGGTCTCTTCGTCATCGACGCTGAAGAGGCGTTGATCGGCGAAGGCCTTTCCGCTGCAGACGGCGGTGCGTGTCTCGCCATGAACCGCAAAGGTGAAAGCATTCACCGCCGTGGTCCCGTCGACGGTTAAACGTGTCACGACACCGTTTGCGTACCGGAGCAGGGCGAACGCGCCGTCGTCGACCTCGCTCGTAAACTCCCCATCGGCATCGAAGCGCTGCGGGTTCGCCGTTCTCAGCGAGCCGGAGACCGCAACCGGTACCATGCCGAGCAGTGCGTTGGATGCATCGATCGCGTGCGAGAGCATCGCGCCGGCGATGCCGCCACCGCGCGCGCGTTGGAACCACCAACCGCGCGGCCGCATCTCTTTGGCGCGCAGGAATCCCATCAGTTGGGTATACTCGATCTCGCGAATGGGGTCGAGGTGTGCGTTACCGACGAGTTCGGCGAGAGCGATGCGTTCTGGGCGAAAGCGGAATTCATGCGCGATCGCGCATGCCGTTCCGGCGGCGGCCTCCGCGGCGATCATCGCTTCGGCCTGCGCAACGTCGAGCGCGAAGGGTTTCTCGCAGAGTACGTGCTTTCCGGCGCGAAGCGCAGCGAGTACGTCGTCGTGATGGGCGAAAGGCGGCGAAGCAACGACGACGGCATCGAGCTCGCAACCGGCGAGCATCTCCGCACAGGAGGCAAAGGTACGATCGATCCGTTGTTCGGCACCGATGCGCGCGGCGTTGCGCGGCGAGGCGAGGGCGACGACCTCAAAACGTGCGTGCGCGCGGAGCGCGGGAAGGTGCGTGCTCGCCCCAAAGCCGCTGCCGACGATGCCGACGCGGAACGAGCTCCTCATCGCATCCCCAACGCACGATCGAGAAGATCGATCGCGCGGAAGAGCTGTCGTTCGCTGATAACGAGCGGCGGCGTAATAGAGATCACGTTTCCCTCCGGTCCGGCTTGAAGCAATAGTAAGCCCAGCGACAACGCGCGCACGACGACGGCATGGGCGCTCGCCGCACTCTCGAGCTCGATCCCCCACATCATGCCGCGTCCGCGAATATCGAGCACGCTCTTGTGGCGATGCAGGCTTCCCAGCCGCGAGACCATCGTGACGCCGAGGTGTTTCGCTCGCGTTACCAGATCGTGCCGTTCGATCTCGCCGATCGTCGCTAAGGCGGCGGCGCAGGCGAGCGGGTTCCCCAAAAACGTCGAGGTATGGAGTGCCTCGCCTTTCGAGAGCGGCCATGCATTCATCGCCGCCTCGGTACCAACGAGTGCGGCGATCGGCAATCCACCACCCATCGCCTTCCCAATGCAGAGCAAGTCGGGAACGACCGCTTCGCGCTCGCAGGCGAACATCGTCCCCGTCCGCCCGAAGCCGGTCCAGATTTCATCGATGACCAGCAGCATGCCGAGTTCGTGGCAGATCTCGCGGAGGCCGCGCAGAAAGCCGGTCGGCGGGAGAATGACGCCGCCGCGCCCCTGGATCGGTTCGACGACGAGCGCGCCGATATCGCCGCGCGATCGTAACGATGCGCGAACGCCCTCGAGTGCGGCGGCGGGATCGTCGTCGGCGGCGTTTCGCGCGCGTGGGTACTCGAGAAAGAGTGCATTCTCGGCGATCGCCCCCGCGAACGGCGCACGGAAGCGTTCGATCCCGGTAACCTCCAGCGCACCGAGGCTCAATCCGTGATAGCCGTTGCGAAAACTTGCGTGGAAGGGTTTTCCGGTGGCGAGGATCGCCGTTTTCAGGGCGACCTCGACGGCTTCGGAGCCGGAGGTCGCGAGGTAGGTTCGCGTAAGGCCGGCGGGGACGATCGAGGCGATGCGTTCCAAGAGCTCGATGCGGACTTCACTGGGGTGAACGTCACCCATGCCGTGGGCGAGCCGTACCACTTGGTCGGCGACCGCCGATGCGACGTAGGGATTGCTATGCCCGATCGCGGCGACGCCGAACGCCGATGTCAGATCGAGATACTCGTTGCCGTCGACATCGGTAACGACCGAACCGAGTGCAGACTCCCAGACGATGGGATAGCGTTCGTCGATCGCGGTTACATTCCGAGACTCGTGGAGGCGTAGCCGAGCGAGAAGCTCCGTACTGCGCTTCCCAGGGACGGGGCCACGCACGTTTTCGAGGGGGTCGCTCACTCGCGTTCTCCGTCATTATCGAGAAAGCGGACGTATTCGGCGATCCGAAGGCGCCCACCGTGGTGTGCTTGAATCGGCGGCCGTTGCATCTCCCCAAGAGGAGCGAGACGAGCGGCGCCGATCGTTGATGCTAATTCCGTATGGCGTCGCTCGGTTCCGGTACTGCCGAGGCATTCGATTGGCAGAGCGTACCGTTCGACGTAGCGGGCGATCTCCTCGGGGGAATCGATCGGAATAATGGCGACCGTCCGCGGCAAAAACGGCGGCGGCTCGTTCTCGGGAGGATCGAGAAGGAGCAGATAGGTGAGTGCGTCGTCGCAAAACGCTCCACCTCGGCCGCCCGCCGAGCGAAATGCGGCGAGATTGCGCGCTTGGAGCATTGCGGCGCGGTTCGCTGCGGAGCGCTCCCCAATCGGAAACTCGGTCGCTGCGCTCTCCATCGCGCGTGCGAATCGAATGGCGAGCTCGCGAGGTTCGCAGGCGGAGCTCCGTTCGAAGAAGAGTGCGTGCAAGCTCATGCACCCCTCGCCTTCGTAGAGGCTTGCGTCGCGCGCCGCGCCGGCGAGGGCAGCATCGAGGAGAGCGTTCTTGGATTGCGTCGTTGCATCGAGATAGCCGATACTCGTGCGCGAACCGAAGCCGATCGTACGCGCCTGCCCCGCGTGCTCGGCGGTGACGCGCGCGACGGTTTCGTCGTTCCCGAAAATCACGATGAGGCGCGCATCGTGCAATCGGGATTCTTCGCGGCTCCCCTCCCACGTCGCAATTTCGAGCGCGCTTGTGAAGCTCTCGAGCTCCTCGCAGAGCGTGCGCGCGAATGCGGCGACGAGCGCATCCTCGCGGTCTTTTATCAAGACGTCGTTCTTCGCGCAGAGCGCGAAGCACATCGCCGGAATCGCGACCCCGATGGTGGTGCGGCTCGAAAGGATCGCAATGCGCCCGAGCGGATAGGCCCGTGCTCCGGGCGCATCGAGTGCCTCCATGTCGCCGAGTTCGCGGAGGATCGTTTCGAGCAACGCATCGGCACGAAGCTCGCCGAAGAGTGCGTCGAGTGCAAACTCGACCGCTGGAATGCTGTACCCCGTACGTTCGACGATGCTTCCGGTCGCGCGCACGCGCGGGGGAAAATCGGCGTCGCACCAGCGAGCGGCGGCGTCGCCGATCGCCGCCGCGATCCTGCGGAGCGGTACCGAGGCGAGTGCGGTCACGAACGGCGAAGGTCTTCGGCGTCGAGCGAACAGCCGCGAAGTTGCGCCCCGCTCTCTCGGCCGAGAAGAACGATCCCGCCGTCGACGAGTGCACCGAGATCTTCGGTAAGAACGGCGAGGCACGAACTCCGATTTGCGAGGTCGACGTGCGCGAGCGCTCCGACGGTTCCGGGCGGGCAATCGCGTTCGCGCTCGTCGAGCGCCCGCGTGCGCAACCACGGCGGCGCGTATTTGATTCGGTGGGACGCGTCGGCGATGCGTATCTCGGAGCCCGGCCGATCGTAATACTGCGAGCAGAGCTCGCTCATTCCATACTCGGCGACGATACGATCGATCGGAAGAGCGAATGCGCGAGAAGCGCGCACGTAGAGTTCCTCGCGTGCGACGACGCGCGCGCGCCCCTTAAAACCACCGGTCTCCATCACCCGCGATCCGCCCGGAAATTGCAACGTGATTCCGCGCTCTTCGAATGCTTCAACGAGATGGAGCAGTGAAAAAGCGGTTGCGGCGAGGCAGATTGGCTGCCCTCGATCGCAGGCATCGCGAGCATCCGCGATAAAGGCGTCGACCAGCAAACGATCTTCATCGAGATACCAACCGGTCTCTCCATCGCCGAAGAGCGCGGCGACGCGCCCCATCATATATCCGAGCGAGGAGTGCGGGCGTTGCGCCGGGTTCGGTACGAGAAGAAGATAGCGTAAGCGGGCGCCGTCGCCGAGCATCGCTCGTTCGAATCCCGCGAGTAGCGCGGCGTCGTAGAGCCGGCGATCTTCGATATAGTGTCGGCTCGGCTCCCCGAGCGTCGTGCCGCTGCTCTCGAAGACGAGGTCGGCGCGTTCGATCGGGAAGGCGGCGATCGCCGCTTCCTTGTAGGCTCGCGCCGGAAGCGGAGGAATCTCGCGCCAGGTCGAGGGCAGCGCGGCGAGCGAGAGCCCGTACCCCGCGCAGTACGCGGCGTATGCGGTATCGTAGCGCAGTTGGTGCGCGAAAATCGCGAGCGCGAGATCGTCGAACTCCGCATCGCTGAGGGGGCGGTTGTGGTGATGCCAGGCCTCAATCGTCGCGAGAATTCGCTCGTCAAGCGCTTCGGCCTCGCGCTCGCGGCTCATCGTACGCCCGTTCGTCGCGAGGAGATGATGCCGCTATTGAGTCCGGCGGTTGCGAGCCGACCGGTAAAGCGCGCGATCTCGACTTTGATGCAGCGATCGACGACGACGTCGAGCCCGGCTGCATCGGCACGTGCTATTGCTTCTTCGTTGATGACCCCGTACTGAAACCATATCGCTCTCGCTCCAATCGCAATACTCTCGTCGACGACAGGCAGCACGGAGGCCGGATTGCGAAAGACATCGACGATATCGGGTGCACCGTGTACGCGCGCGTACTCGGTCAACGACGCAAATGCGCGGATACCATCGATCTCATCGAGCTTCGGGTTGATCGGCGCGACGGTAAAAGCTTCTCCGGTGCGCAGAAAGGAGAAGACGGTGTAACTGGGGCGCAAGGGGTCGCTCGACGCGCCCACCATCGCAATGCTCGCGCTGCGAGCGAGCAACGCGCGGCGCTCTCCGAACTCGGTGAGGATCATGCCGTCACCCCATCCTGCGCGCGGGCCTTTTCGAGCGCCTGGTCGATATCCCAGATTAAATCCTCGCTATCCTCGAGCCCGACGGAGAGCCGCACCATCTCCGGAGCGACACCCGCAGCGCGCATCTCGTCGTCGCTCAATTGCGAATGCGTCGTCGATGCCGGATGAATGACGAGCGATTTTGCATCGCCGACGTTGGCGAGGTGGCTCCACAATTCGAGCGCATCGATAAAACGGCGGCCGGCTTCGCGCCCTCCGCGAATCCCAAAGGTGAAGACCGATCCCGCGCCGTGCGGTAGATAACGCGTTGCAAGCGCAAAATCGGGGTGCGACGGCATTCCGGGGTGACGAACCCAATCGATATCGGGGTGCGCTTCGAGATGGCGCGCAACAGTCAACCCGTTGGCAACGTGTCGCTCCATACGCAGCGGGAGTGTCTCGAGGCCCTGCAGGAGTAACCACGCATCGTGCGCGCCGAGTTGTGCGCCGACGTCACGCAGGACCTCCGCGCGCAAGCGCATGAGGAACGCGTACTCTCCGAACGTTTCGGTGAAGACTTTCCCGTGGTAACCGCGGCTCGCTTCGGAGAGCAATGGAAATCGCCCGCTTCCGTAATCGAAGCGACCTGCATCGACGACGATTCCGCCGACGGTGGTCCCGTGCCCGCAGATGAATTTCGTCGCCGATGCGACGACGATATCGGCGCCGAATTCAATCGGGCGGCAGCAATAGGGCGAGGCGAACGTATTATCGACAACGAGCGGAATACCGTTTTCGTGGGCGAAACGCGCGAGCGCTTCGAGGTCGGCGACCGCGCCCGCCGGGTTGCCGATCGTTTCGACGAAAAGAAGCTTCGTTTCGGGGCGCATCGCCGCCCGCATCGCCGCGCGATCGCCGATCGGAACGAACGTGACCGCAATGCCCATTCGGTCGAGGGTAATCGAAAATTGGGTGATGGTGCCGCCATAGACGCTCTGCGAGCAAAGGATATGGTCGCCGTTCCGAGCGAGTGCGAGCACGACTGCGAGTTGTGCTGCAAGCCCGCTCGAGAAGGCGACGGCGCCGAGCCCGCCTTCGAGGCTCGCCATACGCTCCTCGAATGAAGCAACGGTAGGGTTGCTAATTCTGCTGTAGATGTGGCCGTAACCGCGCAGCGCAAAAAGTTCGGCGGCCTCCTCGGTGGAGCCGAAGACGAACGCGGAACTTTGATAGATCGGAGCGGCGCGCGAGCCCGTGACGGGGTCGGGCGGCGTTCCTGCGTGGATTGCGCGCGTCGCAAAGCCGAAGGTGCGGTCGTTCATAGAAGAGGTGTGCGCGCCCTCGCGGGGCTTTGCCTGCCGCACTGCGGGAGTCGCCCCGGTCGGGGCGAAAGCAACCCGAGAGCCTACGTTCCTTCCCCAACACTAACGAGGTACCAAATCATCGTGGGAATGACCCTCACCGAAAAGATTCTTGCGCGCCACGCGGGACTCGAGCGCGTCGAACCCGGGCAGATCATCAATGCCAAGGTCGATCTCGTTCTGGCGAACGAACTCTCGGCCGCAGTCGCGATCGCCGTCATGCGCTCGATGAAGGGTGCGAAGCGCGTCTTCGACCGAAAAAAGATCGCGCTGGTTGAAGACCATTTCGTTCCGGCGAAGGATGCGCAATCGGCAAACCTCGCGCGCTTGATGAAAGAGTTTGCCGCCGAACAGGAGATCGAACATTTCTTCGACGTCGGTCGTGGCGGCATCGAGCACGTGGTGTTGCCGGAAGAAGGGCTCGTCGCTCCCGGCGAGTTGATCGTCGGCGGCGATTCCCATACCTGCACCTACGGCGCGCTCGGCGCGTTTGCAACCGGCATGGGCTCGACCGATATCGCCGCAGCGTTCGTGCTCGGAGAGGTGTGGCTGCGCGTCCCCCCGACGATTAAAGTCGTCTACAACGGAGCGCTGCAGGATGGCGTCTATGCGAAGGACCTCATGCTGGCGACCGTCGGTACGCTCGGCATCGACGGCGCGACCTATCGCGCGCTCGAATATCACGGTTCGACGATCGACGCCCTCTCGATTACCGGCCGCTTGACGATGGCGAATATGGCGATCGAAGCCGGCGCGAAGAACGGGATTTTTCACGCCGACGAAAAGGCGCTCGCTTACGTACGCGAGCGCACCGATCGCCCGTTCCTAGTCGAACGTGCCGATGACGATGCCGCATACGAACGGATCGTCGCGATCGATGTCAGCGCGCTCGAACCGCAGATTGCCTGTCCGCATACCCCCGACAACGTCCACCCGATCTCGGAGGTGCTGCGCGAACGTGTCAACCTCGACCAGATCTTTATCGGCAGCTGTACCAACGGATACATCGAAGATCTGCGAATCGCTGCAAAGATTCTCCACGGAAAAAAAATTGCATCGAGCCTGCGCGTCATCGTGAATCCCGGCTCGCAGAAAGTCTGGATGCAGGCCGTCGACGAAGGCATTCTCAAAACCTTAGCAAGCGCCGGTTGCGTTGTGAATACACCGGGCTGCGGGGCGTGCTTCGGCGGACATATGGGGACGCTTGGGGACGGCGAACGCTGCCTTTCGACAACGAATCGCAATTACGTCGGCCGCATGGGATCGCCGAAAGCCGAGGTCTATCTCGCCTCTCCGGCGACCTGTGCGGCATCGGCGCTCACCGGCCACATTTCCGACCCGCGCGTTCTCGAACTCGCGCCGGCCTACTCATAACGATCGCGTACGGAAAGAAACGAGGAGCGATAACCCATGGAAACGAGCCTGCGCGGACGCGCCCACACCTATGGAAAAAACGTCGATACCGACGTGATCATCCCCGGCAAGTACTGTAATCTCGTCGAGCCGGCCGAACTCGGCAAACATGCGATGGAGGGCCTCGATCCCGAGTTCTCCGCGCGTGTGAAGTTCGGCGATATTATCGTCGCCGACACGAACTTCGGTTGCGGTTCGAGCCGCGAAATCGCGCCGATTGCAATTAAGGGTGCCGGCGTCTCGGCGGTGATTGCGAAATCGTTCGCACGAATTTTTTATCGTAACGCGATCAATATCGGTTTGCCGATTCTCGAATGCCCGGAGGCGGTCGATGCGATTGCCGCCGGGGACGAAGTCGAGATCGATCCCGCCGCCGGTGCGATTCGGAACGTTACGAAAGGCACGAGCTTTAAAGCCGCCGAGTTTCCGCCCTTCATGCGCTCGCTGATCGAAGCGGGTGGATTGATTCCCTACGTCGAGCGGCGACTCGCCGAACGCGCGTAAAGCCCCAGCCGGCGCCTCGATACGGGCGCCGAGCCCGTCCTGAGCGAGCGAAGCGAGTCGAAGGGCGCCCTACTCGGCGTGACAGAAGACTCGCCGCCGAGGGTCTCCGCGAGCGCTACCGGGGTGGGTTGTACCCACCGCCGGTTCCGGTGCCGATGCCGCCATTCCCGAGGCCGCCGGGGACCGGGCTTAACGAATCGAAGAACTTCTCTTTCGGACGGTAGGAGGCGGTGAAGACGACGCGCTTCCCATCGGCTTTGGTGAACATGCCAACCATATCGGTGGTGCCGTTCAATTGCGATTCGAAGCGCAGCCCTTTACCGTCGGCAAGCGTGACGACCACGACCATGTTCTCGCCGGAGAGGCTACCGGCGAGACGCGACTTTTTCCCATCGGGGCTGAGGTACGTGCCTTCGAGTGCATCGCCGTGTTGGTGCATGCTGAAGTGCGCGTAGATCGTTTTGTTTGGGTACTGGATTTGAATCTCCCAAACGCCGGAGATGCCGACCCGCTGTGGCGGCGGTGGCTTTGGCGTCGGCTTGAAGAGCGGCGTCACGACGGGTTTTGCAGATGCGGGACTCGATGCCGGGGTTGGTGAGGGCGTCGGGAGCGCCTGTTGAGCCCGAGCTGCGGCGGGCATAGCGAGGAGGGCTGCAAGCGCGCAGCCGAGAGCGGTACGTTGTGGCTTCACGGGTGCGTGCTTCGCGGCGACGCCGTCGGTGACCCTGCGGGCGACGGTTCGCTTGGCTGACGGCGAGGTTCGTTTCCTGGGAGACCTATTCTCCGGCCGACCGTCGGAGCGGGCATCCCTGAGGCAGCGATCACCGCATGGATGCTCGCGGCGATCGTACGCGCTTGGGCGCTATCGAGCGGGCAGGTAATATCGGGCGAACGCCAGGTATGCCAGATCGCAAAAACGCTGTGGCCGAAGGATGCGGACTTCATGCACGGTACGCCGCGAACGTGCAGGGCGCGCCCCGCACTCATCGCGCTGAGAAATCGCCGCGCGATGCCTTGGTCGATCGTAAATGTATGCGAAGCCGCCAACCCCTGGCCCATCCGCGCTGAAGGGCGCCACCATCCGGTGCCGTCGGAGCGAACCGCCATCGTGAAGCCTTGCACGTTCGTCGAGCCGGTGTCGACGATTCGGGCGCCGTCGAGTCGGCAGGGCGCGGCCGCGAGGGTGAGTAGGGCGAGCGCGGCGATAGAGGATTGGAATCGAAAGCGAACGTTCATGTTCGAAAAACGCTTGGAATGTGAGGAATGTCGCAGGAATCGAGCGCCGATTCTCGATAATACGCGCGTCACGTAGCCCATTTTGCTGCTCCTTTTGGAGAGGTCTGTGAATTCGTGAAAATACCTGCGATGCTTTTTGGAGCGGTCGCCGCAGCGGCGCTCCTCGCGGCGTGCGGCGGGGGCGGTGCCCCTGCCCTACCGACGAACCCTCCGCCTACCGGCGGCCCCGGCAACCCGGCGGTATCGAGCTCCGCTCGCCCTGCCGTCGTCGGCGACACCTTTGCGTTCTCCGGCAGTTCCCAGGAGAGCGACGTTTACACGTACCCGGTCGGATCTCCGTTTCCCAACACCTCGACGGCGGCGAAGATCGCCGAAAATGTCGCCGTGACTGCGAGCGCCGATCCGCTCGGCGCCGGTGGAACGGATTTCCACTCGACGACCACGACCGTCGGGACGAGCGCTACGCGCACCGCGACCGGCGACTCGTACTACTCGACGGTGAGTGCCGGTAGCGGCACGGATTTCGTGTTAAACGCCCAGCAAAGCGTCGACGATACGAAAAATACGTATGCGTGGAGCTATGCGAACCCGCAGATTCTCGACGAACTCCCCGAGAGTGCGGGAGCGAGCTGGACGAACTCGCCCGCAGGAAGCTATAACGAAACCGATGCCGATGGATCGACGATCGTACGCACGATCAACGCCGACGGCAGCTACAACGAAACGGACGCCTTCCCGACCGGCGGAGTTCCATCGATGAATTTCCTCGTTAACTCCGACGGCTCTGGAGCGTGGACGTTCAATTACTATGGCACTCCATATCTGATCGCCTATTCTGCACCCGCTGCGGGGAGCATCACGGTCTCGATCTCGAACCCGACGCCGACTCCGTCGCCGGGTGCGATCGGAACGCCGGCACCGAATCCACCGATCGTCATTGCGATGCCTACCGCGTGGTTCTCGCCCGCGCCGAAGCTCTACCAAGAGAGCGATACGGTGAGCACCGGCGTGACGTTCCCCGGATCGTGCGCCGTTCCGAGCACGTTCGGAGCGAGCGGTAACTCGATCGCGCAGGTCGTCAATAAGATCGACCCGATTTTTGGTCTGGACGAAGTGACCACGACGACGACCTATACCGCTCAGGGCTTCGGGCCGGTCTGCGTGGCGATGAATGACGTACAGACCTACTACTACGATTATCTCAACGATACGGCGGGCGCCGCAAATATTGCGGCATACGTCGGAACCCCACAATTAACGAAAACCTACACGCAAACGCTCACGTTGCAAACATCGGGAACCTCGATTCAAAGCAACGCGCGCTCCACGAAGAGCGCTGCCGTTGCCCCGATTTCGACGGCGCTCTACGCCGCCGATCGGACGAACTTCCGCATGCATATCGCACGAGAACGCGCGCAAGCTCGAACGGCGTTCGCAAAGATGCTCGTACGCATCGCTCCTACGCTTCTTTCCGGAGGTAACCGCTGATGTTCCGCATGCAGCGCATTCGATCGGCCGCCGCAGCACTCATCGCGGCATCCTTACTCGCAGCCTGCGGTGGAGGCGGCGGCAACGCCGGCTCGCCGCTTCCCACCACCAATACCGGCGGCAATACTCCGTCAACTGGCTCGGCGGGCCCCTCATCGCTTCGCTGGGGGCAGCGGATGCTGCAACAGGCGACCTACGTTGGGCCGCTCACGAAACCGGTCGTGCTGGCAATGTTGGCGCAACCGCAGCTACAAAATGAGGCCGGTTTGGTCGCCTACGCGCAACAAGCGAGCACGCCGGGAAATCCAAACTATCGCCACTTCCTGACGCCGCAGCAGATCGGGCAACTCTATGGAGCTGCGCCTACAAATCAGGCGAAGGTCGCCGCGTATTTTCAGCAATACGGCCTCGGCGTCGGCTCGTGGCCGCAGAATCTCGTGCTCTCCCTCGTCGGGAGTAGCACGCAGTTCACCGCGGCTCTGGGCGTGAAGTTCGGATACTATCAGTATGGGAAGGAGCGTTTTATCGCTCCGATCGGAACGCCGCATGTCGACGCGAGCATTCCCCTTGCAGCGATCAACGCACTCGTTCCCATCGCGTCGCAGGTTCATAATTACCTGATTCGGCCGTCGACCGCGTCCTTCGGCCCCGGTCTCTCGCCGCAACAGGTCGCACGCGCCCTCGACTTCACCGGCGCCTATAATGCCGGGCTCTACGGCAACGGCATCGGCTTAGGCATCATCGGGACCGGGCCGATCGACCCGAACGACGTTCCGTACTACGGTGCCGCGTTTCACACGCGGGTCGCGACGGTGAGCTTGATCCCAACCTCGCCGCTCTTTATTGATCCGGCGACACTACCGGCGCTGCTCTCCCCCGGATTGCCATCGACGGGATTCACGCTACCGCCGCCCGATACCACCCCGGCGAGCCCGAACTTCGCAGCCTGTAACAATAACGGAAGCGGCGTTCCGAACTATCAAACCTGCAATCTTGAGGACGGCGAAGCGCAGCTCGATACCGAGACGACCGCGAGCCTCGCTCCCGGCGTGAACGAGAATTTTTATCTTGCGTATTATTCCATCTGCTTCAACACATCGACCGGCACGTTCGATAACGCCAACGCTGGCGTAACGAGCTGCCCCGCCGGCGAAACGCTCGTCGACGCCGAGGGTATTTCCATCGCCGATTTCGAGATCCAGCAGGCGATCGCCGATAATCGCTCCGACGTGCTCAGCTTGAGTTACGGCGGCGGCGAGACGAACTTCGGTGCGGCGTACGTCGGACCGGGCGGCACCGGCCTCGGCCCCAGCGAATTCGCCGCCCTCGCAGCCGAGGGCATCGCGGTCTTCGTTTCATCGGGCGATACCGGCAATGCCGCATGCGCTAATCCCGCTGCGGGGTTCTACCCAACAACGCCCTGCGTTTCGTATCCGGCGACCGATACCAACGTCGTCGCGGTCGGCGGCGTGAACCTCCCCGTCGATGGTGGGGGCAACCTCCTCGGCCAGATCACCGCCTGGGCCGACCAGACGACGCTCGGTGGTAACGGAACCTTTGGAAATAACATCGGCTCCGGCGGCGGCGTCTCGGTGCTGATTCCGGCTCCCACGTGGCAGGCCGGGCTCACGCTCACCGGTGGGAATCCGCAGCTCGGGGGCTTCCGCGGCATTCCCGATATCGCGATGGATGCCGACCCGCTCACCGGGCAAGGGATCGGTATGTATATCGCCTACGGCGGCACGATCGGTGCCTTCGGCGGCACCTCGCTCGCCGCCCCGCAGGCGGCGGCGCAGTGGGCGCTCGTTCTGCAGGCCTGCAAGCAGTCCGCGACCTGTGGGAACGGCTCCACGGGGCCCTATAGCTATCGCTTAGGGAACCCGGCGCCGCTCTTCTACCAAATCGCCTCCGCCGCGGCGAACTACGCTTCGGTCTTCTACGACGTTCAATACGGCGAGAACGAGGCGAACCAGAACGGGAGCGGCGCCCCGATCACCGGCTGCTGCTTCTCGACCCCGGGGTACGACCTCGTGACCGGCCTCGGCGTCCCAATGACGGGGCGGCTGATCACGGCGATCACCAAGACCCCCGTCAACTAGGAGCTTTCCCCTTCTGGGGGAGGGGATAGCAAGAGACCTCCTGCGCGTCGAAGCCCTGGCGAAGCAGTACCCCGATGCCCGCGGCAAGCCTGGCCCCGCGGTGTTCGACGACGTGCACTTCAGCATGGCGCGCGGCGAGTTCGTCGCCATCATCGGCCATTCCGGTTGCGGCAAGACCACCATCCTCAACGTGCTCGCCGGGCTGGAGCAAGCCAGCAGCGGCGCGGTGTTCATGGATGGCCGCGAGGTGAGCGGCCCCTCGCTCGACCGCGGCGTGGTGTTC